>LSQX01218358.1_pt1 | contig 72511 bp, 60 predicted proteins | sample 654561 | NCBI WGS metagenome assembly LSQX01 (sample SAMN04489861, study PRJNA283612) | anaerobic digester metagenome | isolation source: 4 biogas reactors fed with cattle manure at either 37C or 55C with and... | place: Denmark: Kongens Lyngby | collected 2014
CCAGCGTCATTTTGTCATACTTCTCAACAGTGTGACGATGCAGACCAAGTTCTTGAGCAATCTGCGTGCAATGCAGGCCTTTTGATTTAAATTCTTTAACTTTGTACCACATAACGAGTTTCCGTTGTGAACTCGCGAGTCCTTGTGCATCCATAGATTTTGTAATTGCAGTGATTTACAAATTTATGGATGCCTTGGGTTTCTTTGGCTAAAATGTACATTTTACTTTACCAAAAATTGTACATTCTTCTTTGCCAAAAAATGTACAAGCAAAGTTACTTATTACAACGTGCCCTGACGCTCGTTATAAAACTGTTGCCCCACACCAGAGGCCAGCTCACCCACCGCTCCCGTCACCGTGGTAATGGCGTTGGAACCGGCGGAGCCTGACAGCCACTGCCTGTAGGAACGGGGCTCGGAGGTCCTGGCGGCAGCTAAGACCTGATCCCCCGATGATGTCTTATAGCCATAGTCGTCCATATAGTTTAGTCTCACCCTCTCGTAGCGGGGGCTGTAGAGCCGGGCGCCGAAGTCAAGGTACGGCGCGCAGGGAGCGGAACCCGCGGTGAGCGTCCGCGGAAGATCCAGCGCGTTCCACGCGATGCTCATCCCGCCCTGCGGGTCAGCCGTCACATTCGCATGGGCGTCATAGGTCCACGCCCCGCGCTTCGGCCCGGAATAGGTGTAGGAGAGCGACTCCGACGGAGGTTCGAGGTGTACAAACAGAACGCACAGAAGCCCGATTTCGTGTACACCTCGGGGCCGAATCGCCTGCGCAGGCCTGCTTGCGAGTCGAGGTGTACAAACAGAACGCACAGGATGCGGTTTCGCCGCACACCTCATCTGCGCTTTTGCAGGAGATCCCGAAATATCGTCCGTTGCGTCCGACAAAACGATCAGGTCGCCTACGTCCAAGTCCATGTAGGGACAGCCGTTAAATGTTTTCAATTTGAACGAACGGACGACATACCCTGTTTTGACCTTCATTCGTTCGGCCATATTTCAACTTTTTATATCGTGATCCGGTCATTATGCCTGGATTTTTTCGTCCTTTCTTCCTGCAAGAGCGTAGTATCCCCGGAGAGCCACTCTATTTCGTTCTTTTTTCGTCACGCGGCGTCAGTCTGTTTCTGCTGTTCTGCTATTCGGTTCGCAAACCGAACCACATTCACTGTGTGTATGCCAAAGAAGATGTGCATGATTTCTGCCGCAGGGCGACCTCTCTTGACGAACGATGTCCGGACGCCGTTTTCCTTGCAGAAGCCGCGGTTGTCTGAACCTTCGTAGCCAGTGTCTCCGCCTATCTTCTTTACATCCACACCGAACAGTCTCTTGTGCATCTTGACGCAGTGCAATAGCCTCTTGCCTTCCACTGAAGGCGTTGAATGAGAGCTTCTCGATTGCTAACTTGTGAAGCAAACCCATTGTCGCTGGAACTTGCATTTGAAGTATAGGGGTGGCTATGGTTCAATTCTCGGATTGTATATCCACGTAAAAGTTGTCCATTAAGCAGGTGTGTCATACCTGGCTCTGTTGCTTCAGGTGTCCTTACGTTATCAATACTTACGCCTTTCTTAAAATTTTAATCGCAATTTTCTTCTTTGACTTCAATATTGCCTGTTTCTACATTGTACATAAAAAACCAAAATGGCGGGTCGTATGGGGCAGGAAGATGTTCTTTATATGAAAAATGTTTCTTTGATTCCGTTTCCAATACAATATTGGGAGGAGCATCATTACCAAACCAATAAAAGAATCCATTATGTTCAAAAAAACCTGTTGATTTTCTTGCAGGAATATCCAACAAACTTACCTCTAAACAATAATTCAAACTATCTATCTTTTTAAATTGAATGTGAAAATGTCGCCATAATTTTTCACGAGGGTTAGATATTATATTTTTCAGATAGCGATCATTTTTGTCATACAGTGCAGTATTCAGATTTTCTATAAAAATACTATCAACCCGCAATTCAGGCAAAACAAAAGAATGAGTTTTTGCTGTCATATCGGGTGGTATATACTTGCTGTTTATTTGTGCTTGACAGATAGTTGTCGCAAATATAAATATCAATCCTATAATAATTTTACCTTTCATAATTGCTTCTTATTGAATTTGGTCCATAATTTATATACGACTTAGAAACAGGAAGAAAAATATTAAAAGTTGGAATATTCAATCTATTTCCCTTGCGGTTATTTGTAATGCTACGAGCAAAGCCGACATCTCCCCACTCACCAACTCCCTGACCCGTGTTTGGGTGAACAAATGAACCTGACGGATACCCTGTATTGCTTGGGTGACTATGATTTAATTCACGTATTGGGCTCATGTTCAGGTATTTGCGGGCGGTTCTGAAGTTGAGCCCGAGATCGTTCGCAATCCATTGAATCGACCTGTGGTCCGACTCCCTGAGCCGGTGGATGTCAGTGTAAATCGACATGCGTTCGTAAAATTGGCGGGTTCTCTGTAGCATGATTCCTTTGCTCAATAGTCATGATGCAAAGTTCCCGGTTCTCAACAATATCACTGTACTGTTGTTGCCGATTTTACTGCATCGTTGTTGCCGCTCTTTATGTATCCCTTCTTGCCGATTTCACTGCATTTGTCCTTTCCGATTACAGCTGACAAGGCCACGATGTTGGATCGATTGATTGCAATGTCCGGAAAATCTCCGAACATGCGATTAAATAACACTGATTTTAAAGAACTTTTATTCTACGGCATCCGCGCCGTGGCCTAACTTTTATAAAATTAACGAACTATTGAAGGATAATGTAACACTTTAAATTGAGATTTCCTGTATCCTATAATCCAACAAGGAGTATCATCTTCCATTATGACAAGGTCTCCTAATTTGTGTTCCATATAAGAAAATTTTCTCTTGTATCCTACTGATATTAGAAAATCAGGTAACTCTTGGTAAACAAAAACTAAAGATTCTTTCAAAACAAAAAAACCAATTAGATTTTCAGATTTATAAGGATAATTGCTTAAACGAAATTCGAGTGTTTGACAATCACTATCTCCTTTGACATACAAATGAAAATATTTGTACCTTTTAAAAACATTCAAAAGCGTATCATTTTTTGCACCAAATAACAAATTTTCTAATTCAGATTGAACATTCTCATTTGTTATTACAAGTTGTATGACTTCATGATCGATCTTTTTCCATGTTTCCTTGCCAAGTTGCTGCCCTTTTGTGGAGAATATAACTAAACAGCACATTGTTATCGTAATATACTTCTTCATAAAAATTATAATTTTTATCTACCAAAAGGTATTTTTCGTTTACCAGGGACATAATACAAATTGAATGCAGGTGCAGGAACATTACGACCCCTCATAATATCACTAACTTGTGAAGCAAATTTGTAGTCGCTGGAACTTGGATTTGGCGTATAAGGGTGGCTATGGTTCAATTCTCTGATTGTATACCCATGTAAAAGTTGTCCATTTAGCAAATATGTCATACCTGGCTCTGTTGCTTCCATGTGTGCTGTTGAAATAAAGTTCAGGCCATTATCTCCTGCAATACCTGTCTTTGCTTGGCTAACTTCCACACCTGTCCCGCTTCCACTAACATTATTGGACATAAACTCAAAAAGAGCCGTCCCATTATTATCTCCTCTTACTTTGTATACATCATAGGTGTCTGTTGCTTTACCATCGGGCGAAAAAGAAATAGAGCGTTGCGATTCAATAGTACCATACTCAAAACTAATGCTTTTATAAGTTTTGTTGCCTTCGGCATCTATTGTAAAAGCACGTTGATAATTACCGTTAGCATCCATTGCAACCACATAGAAAGCATCTTTCGTTTTGTCTGCAAAGCGGTTAATTATTCTGCCTTCATCATTTATTTCCCAAATATCTCTCCCGTCCGGGTCAATGAAGTTCACCGGGTTGTTTCCGCAGTAGGCATAGAGGCTCACTTTTGCAGGGCTTTCTGTCATTTCGGCTTGAACCAATTATCCTTTATATTAATCCATTCACGAGGATCTTTTAACATTTCTTTTTCATCTATAAATCGAACTAATGCCAACGTTTCAACATCTTTCAGATAAACAAATACATTTCCTGCTGTATCTACATCCAAACGTGGTATTCTGTACATTATAAATGTCTGCGCTAAATGTTGAAGTTTTAGAGTGTCGGCTTCAACATCGTATTCTGTCATCCATTTTGCTTTTATTACTTTGGTAGTTTTTTTGTCCAGCATTACAACATAACATCCCACTTTTGAAGTATCTCTAACCAAATGTGGTGCATCTACAAAAATAATAGGATTTCTTTGGTTATCTCCACCTCGAATAAAGACAGAAACATTTTTGAATTGAGAAAAATCCTCAAATTCATATTTAGCGAGAAACGCTTTTTCTTCGGATTGTCCAATACAACTATTGAAGCATAACATTATCAAACAATTTGTTACTATCTGTTTTAACATACTCTATGATTTTAATAACCAAATCCTTTGAATTTTAACGGCTCTACAATAACTCTATAATACATGCTCTTATAGCCGTGCTGATTAGCGTGTCGTACTCCCATTCGTATAGAAAATCGGTCATCAGGAGAATCAAATTGCGAGAAGGTTGTAATATCTGAAAAACGAGAAAAATGTGTGAAGCATGAAAACTTACATTACTTTTCCGATAATTTTCTAACGATATATGCCCATAATTTTAAATTAATGGGCACAGTTTCATTTGGCATAAATGAACGAAATTCGCCAAAACGGTTCCCTTTATCGTCTTTTATTACAAAATAAGATAATCGCCCGAATGTAAAATCCGCAATGTTTGAACTCTTAGTAATATAATCTGTGCCGTATTTTGACAAGTCAAAAGGAGCTAATCTTTTTAAAAGTTTTTTATCCTGCCTTGTCAATTTTATTAGTTTTTTTACATTATTTACATTTCTTGAACTATCCATTGTTATAACATATTCTTTTAAAAGAGAATTTTCATTCAGAAGAACATAAAAATATTTATCCTCAATAGAATATAATAGTTTATAACCTTGAATGCTGTCAAAATAAGACAACACAATATCTGCCTTTGCTCGACTCACACTATCAGCGTATTGCAAATTTTGAGAATAGCAAAATTTTGAAAATATGAGCAACAATAAAATAAAAATATATCTCATGTTAATCGATAATTCATTTAAGGAAGAGCATAAGGATCGACTATAATAGCCCCACCGTGTTCAGTTCTAAATATTGTTATTCCCATTACTCGTCGTATCAAATTGTCCACTCTAATTGCTCTTGTATTATTCTCTAATGGTGTAGCCTTATTTGCACTTGCAACGCCGTGTCCAACAACTTCGTGTCCTGTTGTTACCGCTCTACCACCATCGTGAACAACTCCTTTTCCCTCCATAATTACCGAATGTGAGCCATTTTTAGTTGGAATATTTATTCCACCACCTGACACTGCGTTCATTGTAGTGCCTGGCATATTAGCACTTGAAATCATTGCATCGCCAACCCCCGTTTGTGTATTATTTAAATGGGTTTTAAATGCAGACGTTCCTTCTTTGGAAACAGAGCCATCAATAGATACAAATTCTACCTTATGGACAAATTCAGAGTTAATTACTCCTGCGACTTCATTAACTAATGCTTGCTCATCGGCACTTAAAGTGACACCATCAAAAGCGACATTGATTGCTTCTGTCGATATTGAATTAAATGTTGTTCCTTTTTTATTTAATGTAAATAGACCCCTAAATTTATTAAATTTTTCGCCTGCAAACATTGTATTAAAATCCTGTTGTACTTTGAGAGCGTCTTTTTTTGTTAATCCTACAACTTTTCTCCCATCCGGATCAATGAAGTTCGTCGGGTTGTTTCTGCAGTAGGCATACGAGCTGATCCCGTAGTACTTCTCGGCCAGCGGGTCGGGGCTGAGCCAGGCGGCTGTCCGGGGGCTGTAGAGCCGGGCGCCGAAGTCAAGGTACGGCGCGCCGGAAGCGGAACCGGTGCCGGCAAGGTCCGTCAAGAGGAGTCGTTTCATTGTCCGGAATGATTTGAGGGTGAATGCCTTTCCCCTCAAAAATACAACGTGGCGACGGAAAATCCAAAAAAGAACGACCGGTTTGCTAGCGGGGCGAAGTCAGGCCCGGGAACTTTCAATCCGCGGCCGCGCCGATCCCACTTGTGGATAGTTGTAGGGCATATTCCGGCGGGAATATGCCCGTTTAAAGTGCCGTTTTGCCGCCTTCAACCCCACTGCACAGCCGTACAAAGCATAACCCCGCGGCCGTGGTCTGCAAAAAACTTCCGCCTCAAACCAGATGGTATTTGACCAGGTCTTCGAGCGGTGCCCGGATAATGCGTCCGAGCTCCATGCCGGCCTCTTCGGCGGAAGGCTCTGGGTAGATGTCTCGATGACCGAGGAGGATATGGTGGCAAGCGAAAAGCGTTTCTTACGATTCAATCCTTCAAGATTGTTTTTTGCCGAAATTTCAATCTTCCAAAATTGTTTTATATCTTTGCAAAGACCTTAGAAATCATCAGCCATGGAACTAAATCCTGACATACTGTACAGAAACTCGCACAGACTGGTCTCGCAGGTAAGCCTTGACTTCAAGCGCGAGGTCTATAGCCGGATCAACTGGAAGCCTCGAATCATTGGCATCAAAGGCCCCAAGGGCGTAGGAAAATCCACGCTCTTGAAGCAGCATATCCGGGAAACCTTCCCCAATGACAGCAAGATCCTGTATGTGTCGCTGGATCATATCTGGTTTAACGGCAACAGCCTGGACGACTTGGTGGAGTATCACTATATCCACGGCGGCACGCACCTGTTCCTGGACGAGGTGCACAAGTACAGGAACTGGCAGTGGGGGATCAAAAACATCTATGACAATTACCCTTCCCTGAACGTAGTATTCACGGGCAGCTCGATGCTCCAGATAGATGAAGGGAACGTGGATCTTTCACGCCGTACTTCCATGAATGTCGTAAACGGAATGTCTTTCCGGGAATACCTCGCCTTTGAAGGGATTCTGTTCCAAGATAAGGTCAGCCTGGAGGACATCCTTTCCCGGCACGTGGAGATCGCGACCGAAATCACCGGCAAGGTCCACGTACTGAACTATTTCAACGATTACTTGAAACATGGGTATTTCCCTTTCTACAAGGAGGATCTGGAGGGCTTCAACGACCGTCTGGCAGAGGTGTGCAAGCAGGTTATCGAACAGGACATCCCCGCCGTCACCGAAGTGGAGTACGGGACTGTGCAAAAACTGAAGAAGCTGCTTTACATCATTGCTGCCCAGGTTCCTTTCATCCCCAAAATGGAAGAGATTTATAGGCAGCTGGAAACCAATCGGGAACAAGGTCTCAAACTAATGGATCTGCTGGAAAGGGCCGCCTTGATCGGACAGCTCAAAAGCAAGGTCAAGGCAGTCAAGAAGATGTCCTCCCCCGACAAACTTTTCCTTGACAACCCCAACTTGATGTACGCCCTCTCCGGTGCTCCCGAAATTGGAACAGTAAGGGAAACCTTCTTATACAACCAACTGAGTCGCGTGTGCGGAGTCAACCATCCGGGAAAAGGTGATTTTCTGGCAGACGGCCGCTACCTGTTCGAAGTGGGCGGTCCCAAGAAGAATTTCGACCAAATCAAAGATGTCGAAAACAGTTTTCTGGCAATAGACGGCGTGGAATTCGGCCGGGGGAACAAGATCCCTCTATGGCTTTTCGGGTTCCTCTATTGATCGGCCGCTGGCTGACCCGTATTCCTGCAGCCGGAATTCGGGATAGCGTGACCGCAAGCTGTTGATCTATAATGAAATCATTGTTTTCACCCCCTCCTGCGAGCGAGGGGTGAAAATGCTCATCTTGTTGTTTTTCAGAATGTTATGGTCACGCCTAGGTGTCCCTTGCCGTTTGAAAGATCGGAATATTTCGCGAGAATTGTTCAGATACAGACACGCTTCTGTTCGCATGGAGCGTCCACCGGATTGGAGAGGAAGGCCGCCTGCTTTCCGAAATTTACAAAAGTCGGACACACCGATCGGCCCTGCAGTGTGGTACAGGGCCACCTTGCGTGTAGGGTATGCCCGAAATCAAGACAATCTCGCACGCAAATCGGCCCCCGGGGCCTCTATCGGGGTTTCGCGTTCCCACGATTTGTAAATTCTCACCAGGAAGCGCCATTGCCGCGCGGCCGACCCCGTCCGGGGCCTTGGAATATATCAAAGAGCCTCTGTATGCGAAGAACTACCATAACTTTTATAAATTTAACGAACCTTTGATTGTTCTATTAACGCACTTTAAATTTACAGACTTTTTCTGTTTACTTAACTGGACACACTTTTGGGGACAGTATCTTCCTTGAAGTGTTCTTACATTGTAATTTGCAGGTAGACCTCTAAATGCCGCCGCATTCGGTATTGGCAAGCAACCATTTTTGCTTTTCGCAAGAGTACTCATAAGTAAAAATACTCCAATCTCCGATACTTATTCCAAGATTATTTTTCTTAATCAGTTTAACACTCCTACCACCAATGCTAATGACTAACTGCCTGTCTGTTAGTTTTAACCATACAAAACACACGTCTATTCCTTTTTTTAATTCCTTTTGTAACGATTTCGATAAACCGTTACAATTATGTAAACTCAAAAAAGTAACATTCTGCATACTTTCATAAAGAAAATCGGCAGGCAAACCGTCTTTACAAACGTAATAATGGCAAGTATCGCGCACATTAATTCCACGTTTTACAAAACTGTTTTTCCAAGTAATATATGAATTGATACTTGAAATTATCATTTCATCTAACTGATTATTTGCCTGTCCCTTGAGTTGAGAGAACATAAAAAGAACAATAATGATGGCTGTTTTTTTCATACATCTCTATCTCATACGTGTCCACTAAAAATTGTGGACGATTATTATAAAGTTTAACAATTAAAACAAAGTAGGCTCACTTGAACCATTTAGTTCATTGACAATATTGTAGTTAGGTTTACCAAAGAGTTGATTGAGTGGCAAAGTCTCTGTAAGAGAGATGCTTGCAACTTGCAACATCTCATAGATTGATCTCTCGATTCCTATCTTCTTCTGCATGATTGCCATCATACAATAGGCAATAATTGCGGAGTAAATTTGGATTCTGACAGCATTCTCGGTCTCACCCCAGAATTTTTTAATCTTGAGATGCTGCTTCATCCACTTGAAAAACAGCTCGATTTGCCACCGGTTACGGTATAGCTCCGCAACCATCATTGGGCTGATATCCAATCTTTCGTCCTCGGCAAAGGCGTTCGTGAAGAAGATAAATTTTTTCTTGTTCACGTCGTCCCAGTAGATGATTCGTCTGATCTTATCGGGGTATTTTCCCATGGTAAGCTGCCCGTCCATATAGCCGATGGCATCGGACAGAATGCCGGAACCAGGGGGAAAACGACGTTTCCATTTCATAGGCTTGAAATCATTGTTCTTCTTGCCTCTGACAACGAAGTAAGCTCCGATACTTTCAAGGGCATATAGCCTCTTGAAGTCATTGTAACCGCGATCAAAGATGTAAAATGAACTTTTTTCATACGGTATTACATCCATTGCATTCATGTCGTGCACTCTCGCTTCGGTTATATGAAAGAACGTTGGAATCGAGGTTTCAACATCAAACAATACAGAGCCCACTTGAAAGTCTCCAGGCATAGTTCTATCGTTGTCGAGTCGAACGCATAAACATGACCGTTCAGTTTGAAGATATCCGTTGCACGGCACTTTCGGGCATCTGCGATCACGTAATATGCAAACTCTTCGAATATACGATAGTCTCGGTTCTTGTTCGCTTTGGAAAGATTGCTTTTGGTAGCATACTTTCCGAATCCAAGGTGATAGGCTTTTCCGGAGAGGGCTTGGGTTGCAAGCGCGACATCGCGAAGACTTTCACGGTTGGACAACTGCCCGAACATCAAAACTGCAAGCTGATTCCAGCAGGAAAAAGACTTGACGTACTTGTCGCCTCCGTATTTCTTTGATATTCTAAGGAATACAAATGGATCGAGGAATTCTAAAAGCCGAGAGAACACGTATTTTCCTTTATTCATGTGCCATTCTACGATAGTCAGGCAAAGATAAATTCAAATCGTTGCGGTCTCAAAACCTTTGTAACAACCTAACTTTCAATATTTTCAAAGAACTTTTATGATTTTTTAGTGGACACTAGTGCTATTTGTCAATAATATATACGATTATTATCCCCAATCGTTCATTTTGTGTAATCTCTGAAATTTGAATACGCTTTTCTCTTAACCTAAGAATCTGCATTACGTCTTTCTTTGTCTTTACAGCCTTATTATTATACATATATAACACTTCCATTCTTTCCAATTCGCAATTTAACTTCGTGACATTATCCATAATATATTTATTCACAAAAAGAAAACCGTCTTTCGCTTTTTTAGTGCGGATATGCAGAATACCATTTGTACTTAGCATATCACATTTTTCGATAAAGAGTTGTTTAATTGCCTTTGGGTTTATTGAAGAAAAAGGGTCATTAACAGAAGTTGTAGTATGACTGCATTCAAATAAATAATCACAATAATAATTTTTTAATAAAACAGATGGAATTTTATCAAAATCAACACAGCATCTTTTACCAATAAAGATATTGTCAATATAGACACTAAGACTATCGCTGTTAGGACTATGTGCACCGGCCTTCAAAAAAGCCAAAGCAGAAATAATGAATATTATGATTTTCAGTTTCATAGGAATCTTCCTTATACTGTTATTCTTTAGTGTGATACAAATCATACGGACGTTGAGGAAGCCCTATTATTCGTCTTACATAATTTTCAAAATCAACAACTGCTCCCCTAAAATTTTCATTTTTAGTATTTCTTTCTCCTATTTCGTGAAATAAGGTTGAAGTAGTATTCTGTTGAACGTTTTGGGTAGGCTTGCCTGTTGCTAGCCAGTCTTCTAAAGTAAGGTTAACATCGACACTCCTCACACTCGGAGCAATGATAATTAAATTGTCCGTTTTAGAAAACAAACCTCCTCCGTATTCTTTCACTATATCAACAGATTTTACTTCATCGCCAACGGTTACATTGTAATTATCAGCATAAACCACAGACGAAACTTGTTTGTCATTCATTGCTTTATTTAATCCTTCGAAAGCTTTCTTTTGGTCTTTTGTCATTCCTTTGGTAAAATCTTTTGTTTTTCCGTCAAGTTGTAATATGCCATTATCGTTGAAGGAAAGCATATATATCCTATCGCCAAAAACTTTTTGCAAGTCATTTATAAATTGTTCCTGATACTCTATGGCTACTTGTACTTTTCTCCCGTCCGGATCAATGAGATTCACCGGATTATTCCCGCAGAAGACATACGGGCCGATCCCGTAGTACTTCTCCGCCAGCGGGTCGGGGCTGAGCCAGACGGCCGTCCAGGGGCTGTAGAGCCGGGCGCCGAAGTCAAGGTACGGCGCGCCGGAAGCGGAACCGGTGCCGGCAAGGTCCGTCAAGAGGAGTCGTTTCATTGTCCGGAATGATTTGAGGGTGAATGCCTTTCTTCTCAAAAGTACAACGTTGCGGCGGAAAATCCAAAAAAAAGAACGACCGGTTTGCTAGCGGGGCGAAGTCAGGCCCGGGAAACTTTCAAACCACGGCCGCACCGATCCCGCCTGCGGACAGTTGTAGGGCATTTTCCGGCGGGAATATGCCCGTTTAAAGTGCCATTTTGCCGCCCCTACCCCCACTGCACAGCCGTACAAAGCATAACCCCGCGGCCGTGGTCTGCAAAAAACTTCCGCCTCAAACCAGATGGTATTTGACCAGGTCTTCGAGCGGTGCCCGGATAATGCGTCCGAGCTCCATGCCGGCCTCTTCGGCGGCGACCTGCAGAAGGTCCCGATAGAAGAAGCCCACGGATCCGACGCAGTTCAGTTTGTAGGAACGATAGTCCGGGTAGTGACGGACGATATTGGTAAAGAAATCCCGGAAGGAATTCAGCAGCAGGTCGCGGAAATACGGATCCCGGTGGCGGTTGTCGCCGACATATTTGCAGAATTGGGCGCAGTAGCGGTTCGGAAAAGGCTTGGTATAGATCTGGTCGATCAGTTCATCCCCGTTCTTGCCCAGCAATCCCGCCACTTCGCGGTGAATGGATGCCGGCTGGTCCCCGCGGATGAAATCCCGGATGAGGTTCTTGCCGACATATCCCCCGCTGCCTTCGTCTCCCAGTATGAATCCGAGCGAGTCGATGTTCATGGTGATCTTCTCCCCGTCGTACAGACAAGTATTCGTTCCGGTGCCCAATATGGCCGCAAAGCCCGCTTCGCGGCCGAGCAGGGCACGGGCAGAGGCAAGGAGATCCATCGCGATGAACACTTCTTCCGCTTTCGGAAAAACCTTCCGCAGCACGCCACGCATGAACGGATATTGAAGCTCCGTGACGCCGGCTCCGTAGAAATGGATTTCCCGGATCTCGTCTATGGGGAAACACGGGGGGAGCGATGCGAGAATGTCCCTACGAATCTCGTCTCCGCTGATGTAATTCGGATTGTAGCCCAGGCTCTCGAAGTCAATTCGAGTCAGGCCGTCCCGGATCACGCAGGCCCAGGCCGTCTTGGTCGATCCGCTGTCTGCGATCAGTATCATATTCGTTAGTTTATTCCCAGAGGCTGTTCCTTCAGAATCCCTTTTTTCAAGAGATAGGCCTCAGCCTTCTTGAGTCCGCCGCACCGCTTGATGGTCTGCTCGCAGAAGTCATAGTCTTTCAACGACGGATTGCGCTCCATCATCGTCCGTGTCAACCGATCAATCACCTTGTTGTTGATGAGGTTGGCGTTGACCATCCGGTTGCCTTCAACCCTTCCGAGGCGCACCATGACCGTGGTGCTGATCATGTCGCAGATGAGTTTTTGCGAAGTCCCGGCTTTCATCCGGGTGCTCCCCGTAATGAATTCCGGGCCCGTAATCACTTCGATGGGATAATCCGAATATTTCGAAATCGGAGAATTCGGATTGTTGACTAAGGATCCCGTCGGGATCCCGTGCTCCCGGCAAGCCTTGAGGGTGGCGAGTACATACGGGGTGTTGCCGCTCGCAGAGATGCCGACAACGATGTCCTTCGGAGAAATATTCTTTTCCTGCAACGTTTGCCAGCCTTCTTCCACATCGTCTTCCGCCTCTTCCAAATCGAGGACCAAATTCTCCACGCCTCCGCCCAGCACGCACTGAATCAGTTCCGGATCGCAGCCGTACGTGTTGGGCAGCTCCAAGGTGTCGAGAACCGCCAACTTCCCACCGGTACCGCAACCGCAGTAGAACATACGTCCCCCGTCACGAAGCTGGCGCTCGATGGCGGAAATCAGTTTCTCCAAGTCAGGGAGGATCCGCTCGATCGCGAGAGGAACTTTCTTATCTTCTTCGTTGATGTCATGCAGGAGTTCCGCAATGCTTTTCTTTTCGAGGTTTTCGTACAAGGACGGCTGCTCTGTCAGTCTTATCGCCATGTTCCAAAATGCTTCTAAAAAGTTGCGTGATCCACCGCTGTCTTCATGACACGGGTATCATCGTTACAAAGATAGAACTTTTTTTGTTTTGTTTCGTTGTTTGTGAAAAAATTTCGTTTTGTTTCGTTGTTTATAATTTTTTTTACTATTTTTGGAACATTAGGGTATACAATGAAATATCCATTCACCTCATAATTGCACTACAGCCATGCCGAGCATTGCGGAAAGAAGAAAATACATCATCGACCAGATCACTGAAAAAGGATTTGTAAAAGTCGCGGACTTGGCGGAATCCCTGCAAGTGACGCAGGCCACCATCCGGAAAGATTTGACCGTTCTTGAAAAGCAAGGACTTCTGTACCGCGCCTACGGCAGCGCCCTTCCTACGTCGGCGCAAGTAATGGACATCAACATGAATACGAAACGGCTGATTCGTTTCAAGGAAAAGCTCCGGATTGCAAAACGGGCGTTGGAGCTGATCAACGAAAACGATTCAATCATCCTGTCCGCCGGCTCTACCGTCGGGGTCTTCGCGGAAATCCTGCAGCCCAAAGGAAGATTGTATGTGGTAACCTCCGCGGTCAATATTTCCATGACCCTGGGGAACATGACCAATGTGACCGTCATGCAGTTGGGCGGAATCCTGTACGGGAATTCCCTTTGCGTTACCGGCTTCGAGGCCATCCAATCTTTGAGCAACGTACATTGCGGAAAAGTTTTCTTCGGGGTGGACGGAGTCGATCCCGAACATGGTGTCAGTTGCGCGACATTGGAAGAAGCTCAGCAGATCCTGAAAATGATCGAGGTGTCGAATGTGGCCATCGTTCTCGCGGATTCGTCTAAAATCGGCGCCAGGGGCTTCGGCAGAATCTGCGGGCTCGACAACATCGATGTTTTGATCACGGATGACGGAATTTCGGCAACAGACAAGAAAAACATTGAAAGCCTGGGCGTTCAAGTGATCGTCGCGTAATTGCAGGACGGTCGCTTGCGGCGCGACCCCAAAACCGCAACATCAAGAGTTTCCTACAAATATGAAAATGCTTCTAAAATTCAAATGGTTTGCAATCATCGCAGTATGTTTGCTTGCCGGATCCGTAGTTTCCGCCCAGGACCGCAACCAGCAGATCACGGTCAGCGGAACCGTTACCGACGCGCGCGGCGAACCGCTCGTCGGAGCCATGGTGCTGGTAAAAGGAACACAGATCGGCTCCGCGGTGGATCCACAAGGGCGGTATTCCATCCGTACGGACGCCTCCGCCACGCTGGTCGCTTCCCTGATGGGCTACAAAGCGGTGGAAGAGCCTGTCCGCGGCCGTTCTTCTATCGACTTCCAAATGCAGGAAGATGTCGAAACGCTCGAAGAAGCCGTTGCGATCGGCTACGGGACGCAGAGCAAGTTGACCTTGACCGGATCGGTCGCGCAGACCTCCGGACGGGAACTGACCAAAAGCTCTTCCGTAAACCTCTCGCAGGGTCTCGCCGGCCGTCTGTCCGGCGTCATCGTGAACAACCGTTCCGGAGAACCGGGACGGGACGACGCCATTATGTTCATCCGCGGACGCAGCACACTGGGGGAGAACAAACCCCTCATCATCATCGATGGTGTGCCCGGCCGCGGAGACGAATTCAGCCGCCTGACCGGGGATGAAATCGAGAGCATCAATGTCCTGAAGGACGCCTCCGCAGCGATCTACGGCGCTCGTTCCGCAAACGGAGTCATTCTGGTGACCACGAAGCGCGGCAAGTACAATGACGCCCCGACCGTGACCTTCTCCTACGATCTCGGCTTGCAGCAGCCGACCCGGCTGGTCAGCATGGCGGACGCCGTGCTGTTCACCAAGGCCTACAACGCCGAACTGGCCATTACGGGCGCTTCTCCCTACTACAATGAGACCCAGATTCAGCACTACATCGACCAGGACGACCCCATCCTTTATCCGAACACGAACTGGTTCGACCAGATCATCAAGCCTCTCTCCGCGCAACACAAGTACGGCGTGAGCATCAACGGCGGTTCGGACAAGGTGGCGTACTTCGTTCAGTTCAACGGACAATACCAGGACGGTATCTACAAAATGAGCGCGACAAATTACAATCAGTTCAGCGTTCGTTCGAACATCGACATCCAGGTCACCTCTCGCTTCAAACTCGGTTTCGACCTGAGCGCGCGACGGCAGCACAAGAACTACTCCGCCTTCCCGAGCGACTCCTATGGAATCTTCTACATCGCCACGCGCATGAAGCCGACCGGAGCAGCCTATTTCCCGAACGGCTACCTCCGGGGCGGCACAAACCCGGCGGTTCTGGTACAGGATCTCACCGGCTACGACCGGACGACCATCAACACGGTCACGACGACGTTCTCCGCCAACTGGGATCTCGGCGCCGTGACGGAAGGACTGTCCGTCAACGGGAAACTCGCCTACGACGTCGTGGGCAACTTCCGAAAAAACTGGCAGAAAAACTGGCAGTACTGGAGTTTCGACGAGATCACGGAACTCTACGAAGAGCACACGGTTTCTTATTGGAGCACGCCGGTTCTGCATGAATATCAGAGAAATAGCCACACCTTGACGGTCAACGCCAATCTCAACTATGACCGTACGTTCGGCGGTCATCATGTGACCGCCCTCGCCGGATTCGAGCAGAGCTCCTACCGGCTTGACTACCTGCATGCCGGAATCAATCGTTTCGACTCAGACATTCTGGATGAATTGTTCGCCGGTTCCGCCGACAAAAGCTGGTATGCGATCAACGGGTATGCCCGGGAAACCGCGCGGAGAAGCTTCTTCGGTCGTCTCGGATATGACTTCCGAAGCAAATACATGATCCAGGGAATCATCCGTTTCGATGGATCGGAAAACTTCCCGAAGGGAAAACGCTGGGGCATATTCCCGGGCGTATCCTTCGGCTGGCGCGCATCCGAAGAGCCGTTCCTCAAGGACGCGATGCCCTGGCTCACCAATCTCAAGTTCCGCGCATCCTACGGGGAGCAGGGGAACGACCAGATCGATCCCTTCCAGTATCTTACGACCTACCAATATTCGTCTTCAATTTTTTACAAGCAACTCTTCGACGGAAAGGAAGCCAACTTCATCATTCCGGGAACCCTGCCGAATCCGAACGTCACTTGGGAAGTCGCCAAGACCTGGAACATCGGCATCGACGGAAGCATCGACCGGGGAATCTTCGGGTGGGAGTTCGAATTATTCCGCACGAAGCGATCCAACATCCTCTGCACCCGGAACGCGTCAATCCCCTACTACACCGGTCTGACAAACAACCTTCCGGACGAGAATATCGGCCGCGTCAGGAACCAAGGCGTCGAACTGCAGCTGTCGCATGAGAACAGGCTCTCCGGCGGAGACCTCCGGTACCGGCTCGCGGGCAACTTCTTGTACGCGAAAAACACCATTGAATATATGGACGAGACCCCCTGGGGAGAAGGTCATGAATACATGAATCTCACCGGACACCCCATGGGAGCGGGCCTCTACTATCAAGTCGCGGGGATCAACAAGACCCAAGCGGATCTCGAGAACATTCCCCAGATGTCCGGCGCGACGCTCGGAGACTTCTATTTCAAGGATCTGGACAACGACGGCAAGATTACCAACCTGGACCGGAAACGATGCGATCTTACCTCCGTTCCGCAGATCGTATTCGGTCTCAACGCGGAAGCCCAGTGGAAGAATTTCGACTTTTCGATGCTTCTGCAAGGACAGGCTCGCGTCCGGTATTACTATGCGCCGCTGACCGACCCCGTGTCGGGCAATGTAGAGCGGTTCGCCGCGGAACGCGCCTGGACTTTGGACAATCCGGACTCGGACTATCCGAGAATCGGCTCCAACATCGTCAACGGCAGCGTGACACGTTCTTCCTGGTACTACCGAAACGCTGCCTTCCTGCGGCTCAAGAACATCGAACTGGGCTATTCCATCCCTTCCAACTCCCTGTTCAACAGACTTGGAATCAACGGGCTGCGGTTCTACATCGCAGGCTACAACCTGCTGACCCTATCGGGGCTGAAGGAGGTTGACCCCGAGACCAGCGACGAGTCCTACCAGACCTATCCCCAGGTCAGGATCTTCAACACAGGCGTAAAACTCACTTTCTAAATTTGACGCGACATGAAAAAAATAATCCTCATATTATCGGCAGCGCTTTTGTTCTTCTCCTGCAACGAAGATTATCTGGACAAGAAGCCATTGGACAAATTATCCGAAGAAGCGGTGTTCAACAGCGACGCGCTTGCGGAGGCACATGTCAACAGCCTGTATACCGTCCTGTCGGATCCGTTCCAGGAAGGAAACATCGGCTGCATCAGCGACGAAGGCTATTTCCGCTACGGAGGCACTTCCACACGCTACATCGCATCGGGTTGGATGACCCCGGACAACGTCATGTACATGCGGGAAGGCGGTTACGCGCACAATACCCGGACGACGATCCTGAACATCTGGAACCAGGCCTACCAGAAGATACACGACATGAATTATTTTCTTGCCTACGTACAGGAAGGCACGAAAATGTCCCAGGCGGCCAAGGACCGGCTGACGGGAGAAGTCTATTTCCTGCGGGCGTGGGCATACACCAACCTCATCGAGCGATATGCGGGCGTTCCGATCATCAAGGGCGTCTATGGCCTGAACGACAATTTCGACAAGGGGCGGGACAATTTCGATGACTGCGTGGATTTTATCCTCGAAGACCTCGATGAAGCCGAAAAGTTGGTTCCCGCAAAGAAAGACGGCGTGAAGGGAAGGGTCAACAAAGACGTCGTGTTGGCGCTTCGTTGTCGGCTGACCCTCATCGCGGCCTCCCCCTTGTTCAACGATCCGGAGAACCCCCAAGGGGGCATTTTCCGGGGGAACTACAGCGCTGAAAAATGGCAGCGGGCAAAAAACGCCGCCAAAGCGATCGTGGATCGCGCGGATGTGGATGGTGCCTATTCACTGGACGACACCTATGAGGGATTCTGGAAGGATGTGAATTCTCCGGAACTCATTTGGGCAAAGTTCTTCACTCCGACGGCCGACAGCGACAACAATGCCACCAAGAAGGCTCAACTATTGTATTCAGTGGTCTATTTCAATGGATGGACCGCCATGGAACCCACGCAGGCGATGTTCATGGACTACGAGATGAACAACGGCAAGAAATTCTTCGAGGAGGGCTCCGGATATGACCCCGCCCACCCCTTCCGGAACCGGGATCCGCGCTTCTACAAGTCTGTCGGGACTCCCTTCAGTTTGTACGGCCACACGGACAACACCGGATACAAGGAAGACGAACTGCTGCTGTACCTTCTTTACGAGAACAAGACCCTGGCCGACTTCGAAACGGGGAAAAAGGAACCCGATTTCACGTCCAAGGCCAAACACCTCTGGCATGCGAACAACACGATGGGGCTGATACTGAACAAGTGGTATATCCCGGAAAAGCCCGTCACGGAAGCTGAAACCGGAAGCGTGCTCTATCCCTGGTTCCGGCTTGCGGAGATGTACCTGAACTATGCGGAAGCCGCCTACATGACGGGAGACGAGGCAACCTGCCGGACCTATATCAACAAGGTTCGCGCGCGGGCGGATGTTATGATGCCGGAAGTCACCGAATCCGGAGAAGCGCTCTGGGACCGGCTGGTCAACGAACGTCGGATCGAGCTCGCCTTCGAGGCGATCCGCTACTTCGATGTGCGTCGTTGGAAAGTGGCTCATTTCTATGAGAATATCCCCATCGCCGGGATGCGGACCATGATCTTGAAGAACGGCAATGTCCAAGACACCGTGTACCGGGTGGTCCGTCTCTACGACGAATCCAAGAACAACAGGAACTATTATTGGCAGAATTCCCAGGCCCGCACGGACTACATCAAGGCCAACGGAAAAGATATTCAGAACGTGGTCACCTACCGTTGGCTTGGAAAAGACTATCAGATCGACTATGGGGACTGCTGCCTGACGGTCAGTCCGTCGCAGAAGGATTTCCCGAAAGTCGACGGTGTCTATCCGAACTACCTGATGCCGATTCCCCGCAACGAAATCACCAAATCCAACGGGTCTCTTGAACAGAACCCGGGCTACAAATAAACACGATGAACTTTCGGCTGACATATCTGCTTATTCTTGCCGCCGCTACTCTGACGGGTTGCGGCAAGGGAGCATCTCTCACGTGTAATTTCTCCAAGGCCGACATTTCGACCTTGGAGAACGAACACACCGTCCTGGCCGGTTTCGCCGCCCGGAAGGGGCTGTCCACCGACATTCACGAACGGATCTGGAGCAACTGCCTGGTTCTGGCGGACGACAGCGCGAAAGTCTGCATCATTTCGAATGATGTGATGGAGATGTCCCCGGCCCTGTCCGACAGCATCCGCGCTGAAATCTCGGCACGATCCGGGCTGCCCAAGGAAAACATCCTGATGCACAGCACCCATACCCATTCGAGCCCGCGGTTCGGCGGTTCTTCCGTGGTTCCGGGAGGCGCAAACTACTCCTATTTCAAACGGGTTCCGGGCATCATCATCGAGAACGCCGTCCGTTCCATTCTGGACAGCGCCGCGTTCCAGCCCTTCCGCCTCAAGATCGGCAAAGGCGCGACCGGTATCAACGCGAACCGCTGCGAAAAGGAAGGCCCGGTGGATCCTGAAGTCTATGTGGCGCGTTTCGAGACGTTGAAAGGGAAACCGATCGTGTCGATCCTGAACTTAGCCTGCCACCCGGTCTGCATGGGTCCGGGCAGCCACCAGATTTCTCCGGACTATGTCGGCGTCGCCCGCCGGTATCTGAAGGAGACCTGGGGCGGGGAAATCATGCACCTTTCCGGGGCTTCCGGAAACATGGATCCCGTCAAAGGGCCCGGCAAAGCGGACCGCGCGGAAGCCTACGGAAAAGCCCTCGCGGATTCTCTCGCGAATATCGACTTCCGGCCCGTACATCCCCGCGCGATGCGCCTCGCCCACACCGTTGCCCTGCTTCCATACAAAGTAGAGCATATTACCCCGGAAGCGGTGAAGGCCCATGCCGACTCCATCGTCAAATGGGGCGTGACCGTCTCCCCGACCTGGGCGGAGGACGTACGGGGATGGGAAGCTCAGATTCTCTCCCGTTTCGAGCAAGGACCGATTCCCGACAAACTCGCCTTCAACCTCCATGCGCTCGCGCTCGGGGACGTGATTTTCTTCTTCACCCAAGGGGAACCCTTCGTGGAATACCAGCTGGAAACACGCGCGGCCTTCCCCGGCAAAATTATTTTCTTCGCCGGCTACACCAACGGCCAGAACTCCTACCTACCCTCCGCGCGCGCCTTCGCCGTCCGGAAGGGGTATGAATATGAAATCGACCAGATGCATGTGTACATCAAGGCTCCGTATCCGCTCTCGGAAACCATGCCCGACACCTACACCGCTGCGATCCGTGAAACCATCCGAAAAGTGATTGACGCAGAATGAGCACACACAGAATCATCACGTTATGCTTGTTTGCGGTTCTGACCACCGCAACCGCGGCGGTGGCCAATCCGCGCTACGGCATCATCCCGCAGCCGAAGTCCTTGACTCCGGCGGACGGGGTCTTCGAACTCCGGAAATCCGTCGGGATTACCGTTGAAGATCCGCTGTTCACGGAAGTGGCGGAAGACTTCAAGGCGCAGGTCGAAACAGTTTCCGGATGGTCGCTGGACGGTACGGAAGCGATGATCGTTTTCCGGAAGGCTGAAGAACTCGGTCTGGAAGAATACCGTCTTACGGTCACCCCTGAAACGGTTATCATCGAAGCCGCCGCTATCAACGGCGCCTTCTACGGCATTCAAACCCTCTATCAGCTCCTCCCTGAAGACATCTACAGCCCTGTCCGGGTACGGAAAGTCCGCTGGGAGATCCCTTGCTGTGAGATTTCGGACGGTCCTGCCTTCCCCTACAGGGGGTTCCTGCTCGACTGCGGACGCTACTTCTATCCCAAAGAGGACGTGATGAAGTTCATCGACATCATGGCGATGCACAAGCAGAACATGTTCCACTGGCATCTGACGGAAGATCAAGGTTGGAGAATCCAGATCGACAAGTATCCCAGGCTGACCGAGGTAGGCGCGTGGCGCAAAGAGACCGCTTTTCACAGCGGCATCGGCAACGGCATCCCGCACGGCGGCTTTTACACGAAAGACGACATCCGCGAAGTGGTAGAATATGCGCGGAAGCGCTGCGTGACCGTAATTCCGGAAGTGGAAATCCCCGGACATTCCACAGCGGCCCTGGCTGCCTATCCGGAACTCGGCTGCTTCCCCGACAGCACCTACGAAGTGGAAACCCGATGGGGTATCATGAAAAACCTCTACTGCCCGACCGCCAAGACCTTCCAATTCCTGGAAGATGTATTCACGGAATTGTTCGAGTTGTTTCCCTCCCCCCTTTACCACATCGGAGGGGACGAAGCCCCGAAGGATGCCTGGGAGCAAAGTCCGTACTGCCGGGATCTCGCAAAGGTGTTGGGACTTGAGAACATGGAAGAAATGCAAACCTTCTTTGTCAAGAGAATCGGGAATTTTCTGAAGGCGCACGGGAAGGCCGTGATCGGCTGGGACGAAATTCTGGACGGCGGCAGCCTGGACGATCCGATCGCCATGTCCTACCGGGGACATGCTCCTGCGGCGCGAGGGATCAGACGGGGCATCCGGGTCATCCTGACCCCTAACCGCTGGTGCTATCTGGACAACCAGCAGGACGACCAAGCCGACGATGTCGCCCAGGAGATCTTCATGCCGTTAAAAAAAGTGTACAACTACTATCCCATTGTGGACTCCCTGCCGGAACTCAGCCGGAAGCACATCATCGGTCACCAAGTCTGTTTGTGGACGGAATACATTCCGGACATGGAGAAGGCTGAGTTCATGGCCTTCCCCCGTTCCGTCGCTGCGGCCGAAGCAGGCTGGACGATCCGGGAAAACAAAGATTGGGAATCGTTCCGCGCGCGGATGGAAAAGGAACTCCGCCGGCTCGACCGGAAAGACATCGGCTATTGCAAAGCCTACTACGAGGTCATCTTCAATTATGACCGGAGACTCCCGTTCCCGAAAGAAATGGATCTGGAACTGGACTATCCGGACGGAATCATTCATTATACGACTGACGGATCGGATCCGACTACCAAATCTCCGATTTATGACGGCAAACCCTTCCTGGTGGATCGCGGAAGCGAAATCCGCGCGCGAGGCTTCTCGAAGAAGGGAAAACCGCTAGGCAAAATCACCATTAAAACTTTCCTCCTATGAAACTACGTTTTCTGCTCTTTTCCGTCCCCGCGCTTATCATCGCCTCCTGCGCCGTCCCTTCCGGGGACGTGGAGGCGAATTTCATCCGTGTCATCCCTCAGCCGCAGCATGTCCGCCAGGATGAAGGATCCTTCACGCTCGACAAAGGCACGGTCGTGTTTCTGCAGGAAGCCGATTCGCAATATGTCCGGATCGCCGGCTTCTTGAACGAGAAACTTTCAAAGGCGGCCGGGTTCACCCTGCCCGTCCGGGAAGAAAAGTCCGCGGAAGAAGGCCGGAAGGGAATCTATTTCCGGAACGCCGGCCTGCCCGACGAGGCCTACCACCTCAACGTCACTCCATCCGGAATCGTCATCGAATACGGCACCGGAGCCGGAGCCTTCTACGGACTCCAGACCCTGCTGCAACTTCTTCCGGCGGAGGTGTTCTCGCAAGAAAAGGAATCCGTGAAATGGGTCGTGCCTTGCTGCGACATCGAGGACGCTCCGCGGTTCAAATACCGGGGAATGCACCTGGACGTCTGCCTGCATTTCTTCGACGTGGACTTCATCAAGCGGTACATCGACTTGATGGCGCTGCACAAGGTGAACCGCTTCCACTGGCACCTTACCGAAGACCAAGGATGGAGGCTGGAAATCAAACGCTACCCGCTTCTGACTGAAAAAGGTCAGTGGAGAAAGGAAACCGTCATCGGCTCCCTCAAGTCCGGCATCTACGATGGAAAGCCTTACGGGGGATATTATTCCCAAGAAGAAGTGCGCGATATTGTCCGTTATGCGGCAGACCGCTTCGTGACCATCATCCCTGAAATCGAAATGCCCGGCCATGCCCTCGCCGCGATCGCCTGCTATCCCGAACTCAGTTGCGGATTGGAAGAAACGTACGAGACCGCGACCCGATGGGGAATCTTCAGGCAGGTCTATTGCACGAAGGAAGAAACATTCACCTTCCTGGAAAATGTAATGGACGAAGTGTTCGAACTCTTCCCCTCCAAACTGGTGCACATCGGCGGGGATGAATGCCCGAAGACAAGCTGGAAAGCCTGTGAACACTGCCAGGGGGTCATCAAGAAATTCGGACTCAAGGATGAATTCGAGTTGCAGAGTTGGTTCATCCAGCGGATGGAACGATACATCAATAGCAAAGGCCGTGAAATCATCGGCTGGGACGAAATCCTTCAAGGCGGACTCGCCCCCAATGCCAAGGTAATGTCCTGGCTGGGCGAGGAAGGCGGTATCAAGGCGGCTCAGCAGCATCATGAGGTGGTCATGACTCCCTATCCGAAATATTATCTGGACTATTGGCAGGCGGATCCGGACAGCGAGCCGCTCGCCATGGGAGGACCTACCCTGCTGAAGACGATGTATGACTATGATCCTGTACCGGAGGTGCTGACCCCCGAGGAACAGGCCTACATCATCGGTGTCGAAGGCTGTGTCTGGACGGAATACATGCCTAGCCCCGCTCGGGTGGAATACATGGCCTATCCCCGGATGTGCGCGATCGCCGAAACAGGCTGGTCGAAAACCGAAAAGGACTGGGAGGACTTCACATGTCGCCTGGAGCATCATTTCAAACGTTTGGACGGCTTGGGAGTCGGTTACTGCAAAGCCTTCTTCGACCCCTACATTGAATTTCATGATGACACGCCCTACAACAAGGTAGTGACCATGAGTGTAGATGCCCCGGGAGCGGAGATTCATTACACCCTCGACGGCAGCGACCCGACTGAACAATCGGAGCGATATGAGTTGCCGTTTGTAATCAACCGGTCGCAGAAGGTACGCGCTGTCGCCATACGGAACGGAAACAGAATCGGAAACATCAAGGAAAAAATATTCCGACCCTAAATTAAACTGAAACATGAAAATGAACGCATTGACAGCAGCTACACTCCTCGCGCTCGCCCTCACGGCAAGTTGCAGAAATACATCCGGGCCGAACGGCCCGACAGACGTGTCTGCCTGGAAAGGAGTGATGATCAACGAAATCGCGGCGCACGACGAGATTCCGGATGCCGATTCCTGGGTGGAACTGTTCAACTCTTCCGCTTCGACTATCGACCTCACGGGGCTCGGGCTGTACCTGACCGATTCCTACTTCAACGGGAAGAAGGTGTACGAGGCGCCTGCAGGGGAAAAACTGGCTGCCGGGGAACGGCTCCTGATCTCCACAGCCGACGAGAGTCTCGTGACCGGCATCGCTTCCGACGCGCAGTTCGTCTTGAAGCTTGCGGTGGAGGACGGAACGGCCGTGGACACCTTCGATCGGGACGCGGTTTTCGCCTCCGGTTCAGCAGTGAACACGGCTGCGGGAAGTTACCAGCGCTTGCCGGACGGGGCCTCTTCCTGGCGGAACCTGACCTATGCAAGTCCGGGACGCGAAAACAAACTGTTCGAACTTGCCGCGACACGGCCCAACGCTTTCTGGGCATGGAGCAGCCATGTCTCGAGCCTATCGGCGAACAATTTCGCCAATTTGAAGAATCTGAAGTCGCTCGGCTACGACCACGTGATTCTCAATTATTTAGCGTTTGAATATTCAAACAAGCCCATGACAAAGGCGTTCATCGCCGCCGCGGAAGAAATCGGAGTCACGGTGCATGCCTGGCTCCAGTGCTTCTATTCTTCCGGCTCATGGGTCAATCCGGTCGATGACGCCAACAACCGCTACAAGGATGAGATCTTCGCCGGCATCCTGTCCCGCGCGCGGACTTACATCGAAGATTTCGGCGTAAAAGGCATCCACCTCGACTACATCCGTTATCCGGGAACGGCCTATAAGCACAACCCTTCCGCGGAAGTGACAGCGGTCGGGGCCGTCACGCGCTGCTGCAGGGAGATCCGTGAATTGACGGACAGCTACGACGAGGGACTCGTCACCTCAGGGGCGCTGATGCCGGAAAACGGCGGAGCTTACTATTACGGTCAGGACTACAACCAGATGGGTAAGTACCTGCACATCCTCATGCCCATGCTTTACCGGCACGGGAGCTACCATTACAATGACGACACCTGTCGGAAATTCGCCAACATGTTCGGCGGAAACACCGGCGGAGCCGCCTGCTGGGCCGGAACCACAACCTACTCCGGCAATGACAGCAGCGTCACTCCGATGGATGCCGAAAGCATTCTCAAGGACTGCAAGGTGTATGTCGGAACCAAGGCGACCGGAATCGTGCTCTTCCGCTACGGTCTCGGTACCTTCCCCGACGTAAAAGACTTGTGGCCGTAAATCCGTACATAATTTATCAACCCTATTATTAAAAACCGAATTATGAAAAAAATTTTCTATCTGTTGATGGCTCTCTTTGCCGCCGCGATGCTGTTCGCAGGCTGCAATCGGGACAAAGAAAAAGAGCCTGAGAAACCGGATGTCCATTCAGTAGGGACATTCACACAGGCGCAATTGATCGACGCTTTCTCTGCCATGTACGAAGACTGGCAGGAAAACACCACCATTCCGACGACCTTGTCGGTGGGCGGAAAGGAACTGACCGCCCCGCAGTACCAGTACGCGCTCTGCAAACTCCTCACGAATCTCAAAGCGGGCAAAAATGAATCGATCGACGTCCTTTCGTACAAGGCTGCCGACCATCCTGAAAGGGATAGTTACGACAAAGAAACCATCGCTGTCGTCAACGGCCCCTCTAACGCCATAGAGACAGGCGCGACGGAAGATCTCGCGGACATCGCCCGAAGAATGCTGGCGGCGATGACTGCAAAAGGTCAGGTTCCGAACCAGACCCTCTTCCAGCGGAACGAAGCCATCGCTTTTTCCACCAATCGCGCGGTCGTTTCGATGGCGCGTGCCATTGCGGCCTACAAGGCCGACGGAAAATTCCCGGCAGAGGTCAAGACGGAATATCTTTCCGCTTCCGCAACCCTGAAAGGTTTCGCGCAGCAGTTCATCACGTATCTTGACGTATGGCAGAATACGGTCGGTACGGTCAGCGCGGACGGAAGCCACTGCACCGACAACAACTCCGCCTGGCAAAACGTGCACTTCATTCCGATTCCGTATAGCGGGGGCGCCTATGCCGACGGGAAAGACCAGTACGCGCCGGAATACCAGCCGTACCACACCATCGAAGTCGCAGGCGTCCAATACGACGCGGCTCAGTGCTTCGTCATCGCTGCGAAGGGCTTCCTGGATTTGGTGACCGAGGAAGGCTCCGCCCTGAAACAGACGGAACGCAACACGGTCGTGCACACGCTTGGGAACGGGAAGGGACTCAACGCAGCCATCCCGGCCATAGAATCATGGGCAATATGGGGATACTATCCCTGGTATGAGAAGAGCGACGACCCTTGCGCCATCAATTTCTCCGCAAGCGTTCCCTGCAATCTCCCCTTCATGGTACGGTCCGTCAGTTGGTTCCTGACCCGGGCGGAACAACTCACCAAAATCGGGAACTTCCTTATCTACAGCGATGACCCCGCGACCGCAGTGGTCATGGAGCCCTACTGGGGCAACATCTCTTCGATGCGCACTTTCCTCATTCTGGCACGTTTCTACAAACATCTGCTCGATAACAATATCAACGACAAGGTTTACGATGCGATGAAGGACGTAAATCTGGACTACGACCTCTACGGCATCGTGATGCCCGACATCGAACTTCAGACCAAGGAGATCACCACCAGCGCTGAGGGACAAACGGTGGAAGCGACCTTCGTCGCGAAAGAAAACTGGACGGCGACTGCAAGCGATGCCTGGATCACCGTCGACCCTGCTTCAGGAGGCGCCGGGGCGCCCGTCACCATCAATATTACGACGGCTCCCAATGCCGGTGCCGCACGCGAAGGAACCGTCTCCATCAAGGGCGGCAACGTGGTCGAACCGCTGGCGATCAAGGTTGCCCAGGAAGCTTACGTAGCCCCTACCGGCGCAACCCTCAAGGATTTTGCCAAAGAATTCGTCAAGGCGCTGGATGTCTGGAACGCGAACGTCGGGACCGTTGATGCCTGTGGCATCCACTGCACTGGAAACGGGACTGCCTGGGAAAACGTCCACTTCATTCCGATCGACGAGCCGGCGGGCAACCCGTACGGCACGGACGGAAACCAGTACGATCCGAAATACACCGTCTGGAAACTGAACATCAAGGATGTCGAGTACACCTCCGCGCAGGCGTGGGAAATCGCCATCCGGGGATTGCTCAACATGACCACCTCCGAAGGCGAAGCGGCCCTTGCCACCATGGCGGACCGGAACCAGGCGTTCACCTTTGCCGACAATGCGGGCATGGACGCTCCGATGCCGAGCGCGTCTCCCGAATGCAAGTGGGGCACTTACCCCTGGTATGAAGGAGACAACAGCGGCAACCATCTGGTCACCTACAACGGACAGGAGATCGAGGAGGTGGGCCTGGACTTCATCATCAAGTGCGGCGCGTGGCACGTGGTCCGCGGCTTGATCAAGACCCCCGGCAATCCAAACCCGCTGAACGCGATCGGTAATTTCCAGATCTTCGGAACCTCTCCTGCCAGCACGTTGGTCCTGGAAGGCTACGAAGGCCAGATCTGCCCGATGCGCGAGCTCCTCATCCTGGCGCGGATCTACAAGTCGCTGCTGGACAACAATATAGAGTCAAATGTTTACACATACTTGAAAGACAAAAAATTCAGCTTCGATCTCTATAACCAGGGAGCTCCGGCCATAGAAGGCAACACCATCAAGGCTTTCGCCAAAGAGTTCGTGAAGGCGCTGGATGTCTGGAACGCGAATGTCGGAACCGTTGATGCCTGCGGCATCCACTGCACGGGCAACGGCAATGCCTGGGAAAACGTCCACTTTATTCCGATCGACGAGCCGGCGGGCAACCCGTACGGCACGAACGGAAACCAGTACGATCCGAAATACACCGTCTGGAAACTGAACATCAACGGCGTCGAGTACACCTCCGCGCAGGCGTGGGAAATCGCCATCCGGGGATTGCTCAACATGACCACCTCCGAAGGCGAAGAAGCCCTTGCCACTATGGCGGACCGGAACCAGGCGTTCACCTTTGCCGACAATGCGGGCATGGACGCTCCGATGCCGAGCGCGTCTCCCCAATGCAAGTGGGGCGCTCTCCCCTGGTATGAAGGAGACAACAGCGGCAACCATCTGGTCACCTACAACGGACAGGAGATCGAGGAGGTGGGCCTGGACTTCATCATCAAGTGCGGCGCGTGGCACGTGGTCCGCGGCTTGATCAAGACCCCCGGCAATCCAAACCCGCTGAACGCGATCGGTAATTTCCAGATCTTCGGAACCTCTCCTACCAGCACGTTGGTCCTGGAAGGCTACGAAGGCCAAATCTGCCCGATGCGCGAGCTCCTCATCATGGCGCGGATGTACAAGTCGCTGCTGGACAACAATATAGAGTCGAATGTCTACACGTACCTCAAAGACAAAAAATTCAGCTTCGATCTCTATAACCAAGGAGCGCCGGCCACATAAGGCAACACCATCAAGAATTTCACACAATAATCAGTGACGATTATGGATGTAAGAGGTAACTAATAACCTTTTTCAGGGCAAGGGGGCCTGACCGCCCCCTTGCTCTCCAAAAACCTATTCAAGACCTCTGAATATGAAGAACGGGAATTTATGGATACTCCTCGCCGCGCTCGCCGCCCTGGTCTGCTGCTCGGGAAAAGATGACACGAAACCCGTCGTGCCGGAGGAGCCGGAAGTAAAGGAATACGTTTCCGACGGCTCCTGGAACGGAGATTTCGTCATTGCGCTCGCCAAGGCGTACGACGTTTTCGAAGAGACCGACGAGCTGCCGCTCACCGTCAATGTGCAAGGCCTGAAATACGGCATCGAAAAGTACACGGCCGGAGCCGGGCTGCTGCTGGAGAAAATCACGAGCGAACCGAAGCGCTGGCAGGAGAAGGACATCGTCCTCCCGGACAAGAACGCTGCCGGCAGGGAGGACAGGAACAACACGTTCTGGGCAGATTCGCTCTCGCTGAAAGAGCTTCAGTGGCTCTACGGACAGATGACCGCCTATGCGGCGGAGCATGCGGGGGTGTTCCCCAACTACGTCACCTTCCCGGATCCGTATGTGGAAGAGGACGGGACCGAGCACGATGCGAAACTGACCTTCAACAACACGGCCGTGGTGTTCGCGCGGTTGTTCAAGGAATTCACGAAGACCTCGTCCTTCCCGGCCAAGGTTTCTTCCTGGCAGTCGGATTTCCTGCGCAAGACCAACAATTGCGAAACCGACAGCCCGGTCGTTCTCGCTGCGATGCAAGAAGCGATTGCCGGCAAGACCACCATTCGGGAAAAGGCCGAAGCGCTTTTTGAATATTCCCGAATCGAGTGGGAATGGGTGAACTACATGAATACCCGAAAAGGTTCCGTGCAGACCATCCGGGAAAAGGCCGGAAACTGCTGCGACCTGTCCCACGCCTTGATCGCAATGTGCAGAGCGGCCGGAATTCCGGCCCGCTACATGCACGGCCAGTGCCAGTTCACTTCCGGCGTGATCGGACATGTGTTCGTGGAAATGTTCGTAGACGGCACCTGGTACATCTGCGATCCTTCCAACAACGACAACACCTTCGGCCACCACAACTGGAAGCACATGGTCACCTTCAACGGCCGCTACAAGACACTTCCGTTCTAAAGAATACCGCTATGTGGAAAAGACTCCTGTCGCTCTGTCTCTATGCAGCCCTTTCCTTGCCGAATGCGTTCGCCTGCACGACCGTGATCGTGTCCGCCGGAAAAAGCAGCACCGGTCGCCCCTTGATGCTGAAAGTCAGGGACACGGAGGATTCTTTCAACCACATCGAACATTTCCTAGGATCAAACTATTCATTCACGGCACTCGTGAACAGCCGGGACAGCGCGCGCCTGAGCGTCTGGGCCGGGGCGAATGACCGGGGCTTCTGCATCATGAACAGCGTCTCTTACAATCTCCGGCCCGACTCTCTGGAGAACAAGCCCTACGAAGGGATGGTGATGAAAGAAGCGCTGGGAACCTGCGCGACAGTGGACGAGTTCGAAGACTTTCTTATGAATATGCCCAAGCCTTGCGGCCTGGAGACGAACTACGGCGTGATCGATGCCGTCGGCGGCGCTGCGTATTTCGAAGTGTGGGATTACGGCTACACCCGCTTCGATGTTTCGGAAGCCGCCGACGGATACCTGGTCCGCACGAATTTCTCCCTCTCCGGCCGAAAGGACGAAGGCAGGGGCTATGTGCGCTATGAAAGCGCGCGGAAACTCTTGGCGGACCAGGCTCCGAAGAAGATTTCTCCCCGCTTCCTGATCGACGGCATCGCCCGTTCGTTCTACCATGCGACACTCGGACGGGATCTTTCGAAAGGCCGCATCCCGCGCAACGGACTCGTAAATGTGGACGACTGCATCCCAAGGCCGACCACGACCGCCTGTCTCGTTTTTGAGGGCGTTGCGAAAAGCGATCCGCCGAACGGCACCGTACTGTGGTGCGCGCTCGGCTATCCTCCGGTCTGCGCGGCAATTCCGATCCGGATCGCGGACGGAGATGACATCCCGGAAGCGCTCCGGAAGCCGGATCTGCAGGCATTGGAACGCAAGGAGGCGCTCATGCCGGTCACCCGGGACGGAGGAAGGAAATATTTGAACATGAGAACCTTGCGGAGTCGGATCTTGCCTGCTGTGCGCCGGACGGAGAAAAAAGAATTCCGTCGGTTTAAAAAGAACGAGCCATGAATTTTACTCCTTGGACACTCCTCATCGACATCGGTCTGATCTCGGCGCTGCTGCTGTTGGGCAAACTGATCCGGGCGAAGGTAAAGTTCATCCAACGGCTTTTCATCCCGCCCAGCCTGCTGGCCGGCTTCGCCGGACTGGTGCTGGGACCCGAAGTGCTGGGCTGGTTGCCGCTTTCCGCCTATAGCGGCACCTATGCAAGCATCCTCATTGCGCTGGTGTTCAGCGCGTTGCCCTTCACGTCAAAACGCAGAAAGGGAACCAAGGCAGGCGATGCCGTCGGGAAGATGTGGGCTTACTCGCAGGGCGGCATGCTGCTGCAGTGGGCGCTGGGCGGGATGCTGGGATTCTACGTTCTGGCCAAGATCTGGGACGTGACACCGGCCTTCGGACTCGCCTTGCCCGCCGGATTCTGCGGCGGCCACGGGACGGCCGCGGCCATCGGGGAAGCCTTCGCGAAATACGGCGTCGAAACGATGACCACCCTGGCCATGACTTCCGCCACCGTCGGGATCATCGCTGCCGTCATCGTTGGAATCTGGCGCATCAAATGGGCGACCCTGCGCGGACAGTCCGCGTTCCTGGACAAATACGAAGAATTGCCGGAAGAGCTGCGGACCGGAATTCTGCCCAAAGAGAAGCGGGGCAACATGGGTGAATCTTCTTTCTCCGCGATTTCCCTGGACTCGATGACGTTCAACGTCGGCGTGCTGGCCTTCACGTGCCTCTGCGGTTACGGCATCAGCAAACTCATCGCCCATTTCTTTCCCGCCCTGATGCTTCCGGTCTTCAGCTGCGCCTTCATCGCGGGGCTCGGAATAAACGGGCTGTTCAAAAAAAGGAAAATCAAGGAATATCTTTCCGACAACACCCTCAACCATCTTTCCGCCACATTCACAGACTATCTGGTCGCGTTCGGGGTGGCATCGATCAGGCTGGAAATCGTCGCCCGGTGCTGGGTTCCGCTCACGATTCTTCTCGCAACCGGCCTGGCGCTCACTTATCTCTACGTCTTCCGGGTCGGACGCAGGATGTTCCGCTCCTGCTGGTTCGAGAAATCCATCTTCACCTGGGGATGGTTCACCGGCACGATGGCGATGAGCATCGCATTACTCAGAATCGCCGATTCCGAATCCAAAAGCGGCGTGATGGACGACTATGCTTTCGCTTACATCTATATCGCCCCGGTCGAAATCGCCCTTATAACATTCGCTCCGGTGGCCTTCTTCCAGGACTTCGGGCCCCATTTCCTGGCTCTCTGCCTTGTTGCCGGAGCCGGCATCATCGGTTTCGCCGGTATCAAGGGCTGGTTCAAGAAACTCGCCACGCATTAGTACCTATCGACATGCAGCATTCATTCTCCACTTTCATCATTATTCTGGCCGCCATGCTATCGGGCCTGCCGCTTTCCGCCGGGAAACCGCGCAAAGCAGAAAAGATGCTGTCGATCGGCATGACCTATCTGCAAGACCATTTTCACCTGTACGACTCCTTGCAGTATCGGATTTTCACATTCGCGGAGACAGGCTACAACGAAGTACGCAGCGCGGAAGCGCTGTGCAAGCACCTGGAGGACAATGGATTTCGCATAGAGAAGGGTGTCGCGGGCATTCCGACTGCCTTTATAGCGACATTCGGCACCGGCCGTCCGGTGATCGGATTGATGGCTGAATACGATGCTTTGAAAGGAATGTCGCAGGACACGGTTCCGTTCCGAAAACCGCTTGTCGAAGGGGGAACCGGTCACGGATGCGGGCACAACCTGCTCGGAACCGGATCCGTCGCCGGCGCCGTGGCAATCTCCAAGTGGCTTGCGCAAGGACATCCCGGCACGGTCAAACTGTTCGGTTGTCCGGCAGAGGAAGGCGGAGGAGGAAAAGCATACATGGTCCGGGAAGGCTGCTTCGACGGGCTGGACGCCATGCTGGACTGGCACCCGGACACCCGGAACACGGTCAATACGGAAAGCGGACTCGCCAACGTGCAGGTCGAATTTACCTTTCACGGGATCGCATCCCATGCTTCGGGGGCGCCGGACAAAGGCCGTTCCGCCCTGGATGCCGTGGAAGCGTTCAATTTCATGATCAACCTGATGCGGGAACATATTCCTTCCTCCTCCCGCATCCATTACGTCATCACCGACGGCGGCAAGGCTCCGAATATCGTTCCGGACAAGGCTTCCGTCCTGTACTATTTCCGCAGCCCGAAACGAGTTGTCGTAGAAGACCTGTTAAACCGGGCGCTCAAGGCCGCGGAAGGTGCCGCGCTGGGCACGGGAACCACTTTTGAATACGAGCGGATCTCCGGCAACTATGAACGGCTGCCGAACGCAGCGTTGTCCGACCTGGTGTACGCAAACCTCCAAAGGGTAGGCGGCGTGCGTTATGACGAACGGGAAACCGCTTTTGCCGTGGAAATGATGCGGAATTCCGGCTATGCCGACACAACGGCCTTCGCGCTTGTACGGACGGTCGTTCCCGCTTCGGAAGACGGCCTGTCCCCCTGGGTGTCCAGCGATGTCGGAAACGTAACCTGGATCGTACCGACCGGAAGTTTCAGAATCGCCGCTTTCGTGCCCTGCAGCAACGGGCACAGCTGGCAGCAGACGGCTTCGGCCGGAAGCACGATCGGCACCAAGGGCCTGCTGAATGCCGCCCGGGTTCTCTACCTGACCGCCTGGGATCTTTTGCAGGATCCTTCCCTGCTGGAACAGATCCAGAAGGAATTCCGAGAACGCCGAGGGGCAGACTTCGTGTTCGAACCGCTGATGGGAGACCGCGAACCGCCTTTCGACTACGCCCGCTGATTCAAATACGAATGATCATGAAGAAATCTTTCCTATTCCTGCTGCTTTCCTTCGCTTGGGTCGGATGTGTCCGAAACGCCCGTTCGGAAAAAGGAGTCCTTACGGCTGCGCTGTTGGAATCTTTCCGCGCGGAGGAAGCCCTGCTGCCCAAAGACAGCGCTTTCCTGCACCGAGATCTTTATGACGTTCTCTTGGACTCCGCGGCGGCCGCCACGCTGGATACGAGTTGTACCTTCCGGGTCCCGACCCGGGGCATCACGGACCAAATGCGTTCCGGACGCTGCTGGCTGTTCTCGACCTTGAATCTGTTCCGGAGCGGCGTGATCTTCGATCAAGACCTGGATGATTTCGAATTTTCGGAGACGTACGGGCAGCTCTACGACATCCTGGAGAAGAGCAACCGTTGGATGGAAGACGTAATCAAATACCGTCGGCAGCCTTTGTCTTCCCGGAGGAACAACTACCTGTTCAAGAAGCCGATCGGAGACGGCGGCCACTTCGTCAATGCCGCCCTTGTGCTTTCGAAATATGGCATCGTGCCGCAGGAGGTCATGCCGGAGCGTTTCAGCAGCACGGACAACGCCCGGATGATGCGCTTGGTCCTGACACTCTTGCGCAAGTACGGGATGGAATTGCGGCGCGCGCCTGCAAACCGGATTCAAGCCACCAAGGAAGCAGGGTTGAAAGAAATCTATCATCTGCTGACCCAGACACTGGGCACTCCTCCGCAAGCATTCTCTTGGAGAGGGCAGACCTACACGCCCCTGTCCTTTCGGGAACGTTTCATCCCCGGAGACCTGCAACTCGACTACGTTATGCTGATGAACGATCCGACTCGGCCGTACTACAAGATGTACGAAGTGGAGCATTCGAGAAACTGTTACGAAGGGGACAACTGGACATTCCTGAATCTTCCTGTCGAAGAGTTGGAAGACCTCGGAATCGCCAGCCTGAAAGACTCCGTCATGTTCTATTTTTCTTGCGACACCTACCACGGAGATGAAAGCGCCGCGGGGAAATATTCAGACGACCTCCGCGACTTCAGCGGGAGACTTGGTGTGGATATTTCGATGACCAAGAAGGATATGGTGGCAAGCGGAGAGATCTATTCGGTGCATGCCATGGCGATGGCGGGCGTCAAACTGGACGCCGGAGGAAAGCCGGTCCGATGGGTGGCGGAGAACAGTTACGGAGCGGAAAGGGGATTCGGAGGATTCATCGTGATGGATGCCCCTTGGTTTAGAACTTATCTGTTCCGGATGGTCGTCGAAAAGCGTTTCTTGAGCGACAAGCTGCTGGAGATAACCCGCGCGAAACCCAAAAAGATCCCCGCCTGGAATCTGAATTATTGATCCGAAAAACCCCAACTTCATATGTTGATGCAAAATCGCATTCACACACATGACACTTTTATCCTCATTTCACCATTTGCCGGCAGCCGCTCGTTGCGCGCTGCCTTCAAAGAACGACCCTTGGGATATCTCTGGTCGGCTGTAGCGGGAAACTTTCAAACTACAGCCGCATCGATCCCACTTGCAGATGGTTGTAGGGCATATTCCGGCGGGAATATGCCCGTTTAAAGTGCCATTTTGCCGCTTTCACCCCCACTGCACAGCTGTACAAAGCGCAATCCCGCGGCCGTGGTTTGGAAAAATCACCGAGCGCTATGAGCGACGGCGGTCCGGTTCACAACCGGACGGGTAGCGTGGCAACAGGTCTCTACAGCAGCAAGTTCGACACAAAAATAGTCAGGACCGCTAGCGGGGCGAAGTAGCGGATCAGAACATACAGAACCGGAAATACCTTCCCGTTTTTCGATCCGCCGTTCGTAAGCTCGTCCCGGACTTCCGCTTTTTTCATCCGCCAACCCACGAACAGCACGGCAAGCAGGGCACCGGCCGTCAACAGAAAATTGGAGGAGAAAGCATCGATGCGCCCGAATGCCTGCGCGGAAAAAACACTTACAAGTCCAAGCAGCCATGTTCCGAAAAAGGCCGCGAGGCTCGCCCAACCCCGCTTCATCCCATGCTCTTCCACAAGATAAGCCACCCCGACCTCCAATAGGGAAATGGACGACGTCATGGCAGCCACGATCACAGTCAGGAAGAACGTTGCACCCACCAGAACACCGAGCCAGGGCGCCGACGCGCCGATCCCGGTGAATATGTGGGGAAGGGTTTCGAAGATGAGACCCGGCCCGGATCCGGGTTCGATGCCGGCGGCGAAAACTGCGGGCATGATGGCAAATCCCGCAAGGATCGCGAACAGGAGGTCTGCGGCTGCCGTGCCGACCCCTGTAATCAGTAAATTTTCATCTTTGCGGATATAGGAGGAATAGGTAATGATGATCCCCATTCCCAAGGACAGGGAATAGAAACTCTGGCCAAGCGCGAAAGCAAAGGTCGTGGGCGTGATTTTCGAGAAATCCGGCTTCAGCAGATACTCCACTCCAGCCTTCGCCCCGGGCATGCGAACCGAATAGATCGTAATGAATACGATCAGCAAGAAAAGCAGCGGAATGGAAATCTTGCTGAACTTTTCAATGCCGCTCTTGACACCGGCGGCTACGATCAGGGCGGAGAGCCCCAAAAAGATCGTATTGAAAAGCAGGGGCGTCCATCCTGCGGGAACAAAGGTTCCGAAATCCAAGGAAAAGGATTTCAGAAAATACCGAATCGACCAGCCGCCGACGATGCTGTAGTACGAAACGATGATCATCGGCGTCAGCACGGAAAGCCATCCGAGCACTTGCCAGCCGCTGGATCCCGGCGCCAGGATTTTCATGGCTCCGATTGCATTTGCGCGGCTCCTCCGGCCGATCACCCCCTCGGCCAGAAAAATCGGCAGGGAAAGCAGAAACGAACAAAGGATGTAAATCAGTATGAAGGCCGCGCCTCCGTATTGTCCGACCATGTAGGGGAAGCGCCAGATGTTGCCCAGACCGATCGCGGATCCGGCCAGAGCCATGATGACGGCTGCGCGGCCACCGAAATTTTCGCGTGTAGACATGTTCTCGTAAGTTCACGGCAAAATTAAGAATAAATTTCTTTGTTGATCGTAGTTGTTTTCAAGAATTTGGTCGAGGCCATTGCTCCTGCCGCCGGAAATTTGCGGCAAACCCTTGGTAACAACAACGTTTCCCGTGCTGACAATCAGAGCATTAAGGGTTTCAATGCGTTGAGTTTTTGACCCATTGAAATCATCAATACACTCAATCACAGCAATTTACATAATGCAGGGAGGGGAAAACGCGCAGGCGGCCCCTTTTTGTGTATAAGCTTCCATGGTTTTCGTATAGGCTTCCACGGCGCATTTTGCAGGTGGACGATGTCGGAGCCCTCCTGCAAGCGAATGTCACTGACCTGCAAATAGAAGCCCAATGTAATAGGCGAAAATAATGCACATCATCCGGAATTTCACCCCTACGCCACATGAACGGCGGTTTCACCACACAAACGCGCGTGTCAAAATTATTTCTCGAAAATTTGGCTACCTTTGAAACCTGAAAAAATCAAATACGGACAAAATGAGTTTGAAAATCGTCGTTTTGGCAAAACAAGTTCCCGATACGCGAAACGTCGGGAAGGATGCCATGAAGGAGGACGGTACCATCAACCGTGCCGCCCTGCCTGCCATATTCAATCCCGAAGACCTGAATGCGCTGGAACAAGCGCTGAAACTGAAGGACGCCTTCCCCGGTTCCACCGTAAGCCTGCTCACGATGGGCCCCGGGCGTGCCGCCGAAATTCTCCGGGAAGGCCTCTACCGAGGCGTGGATCAGGGTTTTCTGCTGACTGACCGCGCTTTCGCCGGAGCGGACACCCTCGCCACCTCCTACGCCCTTGCTACGGCCATCCGTAAAATCGGAGATTTTGATATCATCATCGGAGGCCGACAGGCCATTGACGGGGACACCGCCCAGGTAGGCCCGCAAGTTGCGGAAAAACTGGGGCTTCCCCAGGTAACCTATGCGGAAGAAATCCTGAATCTGGACAAGAAGATCCGGACCATCACCATCCTCCGCCACATCGACGGAGGTGTCGAGACGGTCGAGGCTCCGCTTCCCTTAGTGGTGACCGTGAACGGCAGCGCAGCCCCTTGCCGGCCGCGCAATGCCAAGTTGGTGATGAAATACAAACGGGCGCTCGGCGCGCAAGAGAAGGCGGCGCTTATGCAAAACGGAGCGGAACTGCCCTATGCTGACTTGTATGAAACACGTCCCTACCTCAACCTCACGGAATGGAGCGCGGCGGATGTCGATGCGGATCTCGATCAATGCGGGCTGAACGGCTCGCCGACCAAGGTCAAGACCGTGATGAACATTTCCTTCCAAGCGAAGGAAAACAAGTCCTTGACCGGCAGCGACAACGACGTGGAAGAGTTGGTCGTGGAACTTTTGTCGAACCATACCATCGGATAGGAGATTGAAATGATGAACAACATATTCGTATATCTTGAAATCGAAGGTCGGACCGTGGCCGATGTCAGTCTCGAATTGCTGACCAAGGGCCGCAAACTGGCGACCCGGCAAGGGTGCCGACTGGAAGCCGTCGCGATCGGCTCACAGCTGGATGGCATTGAAGCGCAGGTTCTGCCTTACGGGGTCGATGTGCTGCACGTCTTCGACGACCCGAAACTAGCGCCCTACACCACCCAGCCGCACGCTTCGGTGCTGATACGCCTCTTCAAGGAAGAAAAGCCGCAGATCTGCCTGATGGGAGCGACCGTTATCGGACGCGACCTCGGCCCGCGGGTTTCCTCCGCGCTCAAAAGCGGCCTGACGGCAGACTGCACCTCTCTCGAAATCGGAGACCACGCGGACGGAAAGACCGGGAAGGAATACAAAGACCTCCTGTACCAGATCCGTCCGGCTTTCGGCGGTAACATCATCGCCACCATTGTCAATCCCGAACACCGTCCGCAGATGGCGACGGTTCGCGAGGGCGTCATGAAGAAGGAAATTTTGGATCCCAAGCACCCCGGAACGGTCGTGAAACACAAGGTCGCCGACTATGTTCCGGATACTGAATATGTCATCAAGGTCATCGACCGGCATATTCAGAAAGCGAAACACAATCTCAAGGGAGCCCCCATCGTGGTGGCCGGCGGTTACGGGATGGGCAGCCGGGAAGGCTTCGACCTCCTGTTCGAACTGGCCCATGAACTTCATGCGGAAGTCGGCGCCAGCCGCGCCGCCGTGGACGCCGGATTCGCCGACCACGACCGGCAGGTCGGCCAGACCGGCGTGACCGTCCGTCCGAAGCTCTACATCGCCTGTGGCATCAGCGGACAGATCCAGCATCTGGCCGGCATGCAGGAAAGCAAGATCATCATCTCCATCAACACGGATCCGGACGCCCCCATCAACGCGGTCGCCGACTACGTCGTGGTCGGGAAGGTCGAGGAGGTCGTACCGAAGATGATCAAATATTACAAAGCTCACAGCAAATAAAATAGATCCATGGCAAACTTATATACAGACAATCCGGAACTCCGGTTCCATCTGCAGAATCCCATGATGAAGCGCATCTGCGAACTCAAAGAACGCGGCTACGCCGACAAGGACATTTATGATTACGCGCCTCGGGACTTCGAGGATGCGATCGATTCCTACGACAAAGTGCTTGAAATCGTCGGACAGGTCGCTTCGGACGTCATCGAGCCCAATGCCGAAGCGGTAGACATAGAAGGCGCGCACTGCGCCAACGGACGGGTAACCTATGCCCAGGGCACCCAAGTCAATCTGGATGCGATGATCAAGGCCGGTCTCAACGGGGTCACGATGCCTCGCCGGTTCGGCGGGCTCAACCTGCCCGTCACCCCATACATCATCGCCTCGGAAATCGTTTCCATTGCCGATGCCAGTTTCGATAACATCTGGTCTCTGCAGGACTGCATCGAGACCCTCTATGCTTTCGGTAACGACGAGCAGCGGGAGAAATACATTCCGCGTGTCTGCGCCGGCGAGACCATGTCCATGGATCTCACCGAGCCGGACGCGGGGTCCGACCTGCAGCGCGTGCAGCTCAAGGCAACCTTTGACGAGGAGAACAACTGCTGGAGGCTGAACGGCGTGAAACGGTTCATCACCAACGGCGACTCGGACATCCACCTGGTGCTTGCCCGTTCCGAAGAAGGAACCACCGACGGCCGCGGTCTTTCGATGTTCATTTACGACAAACAGGACGGCGGCGTGGACGTGCGCCGCATCGAACAAAAAATGGGCATCCACGGCTCGCCGACCTGCGAACTCGTATTCAAAAATGCCAAATGCGAACTTTGCGGGGAGCGTCGGCTGGGCCTCATCAAGTACGTGATGTCGCTCATGAACGGCGCCCGCCTGGGCATCGCCTCCCAAAGTGTCGGCATCAGCCAAAAGGCCTACACGGAAGCTTTGGCCTATGCAAAGGACCGCAAGCAGTTCGGCAAAGCCATAATCGACATGCCTCCGGTGTACGACATGCTCGCCACCATCAAAGCCAAAATCGACGCAGGCCGTTCCCTGCTCTACCAGACCTCCCGTTATGTAGACATCTACAAGGCGCTGGAATCCATCGCCATGACCCGTCCGCTGACACCGGAGGAGCGGAAAGAGGCCAAACAATATTCCCGCCTTGCGGATGCCTTCACGCCGCTGGCGAAGGGGATGAATTCTGAATATGCCAACCAGAACACCTACGACTGCATCCAGGTGCACGGAGGTTCCGGTTTCATGATGGAATATGCCTGCCAGCGCCTCTACCGCGACGCTCGCATTACCTCCATCTACGAGGGAACCACCCAATTGCAGGTCGTGGCGGCCATCCGCTACGTGACCAACGGCACGTATGCAACCATCCTGCGCGAACTGGAACAGGAACCCGTCCACGAGTCGGTGAAGCCTCTGATGGACCGGGTCGTGAAGATGACGGATAAACTGGACGCGGTTGTGGCCCGGACCAAGGAACTGACGGATGCCCTTGCGGCGCCTGACGCCCCCGTAGACGCTCAGGACGTGCTCGACCTGCTGTCCCGGCACCTCTACGAAATCGCGGCTGTCACGGTGATGTCCTGCCTGCTGGTTCGAGACGCCTCCGCCGCGCCGGAACTCTTCGCTACCTCTGCGCAGGTGTACGTCAACCTCGCCGAAAGCGAAGTCGCGAAGCACGCCTCTTTCGTGGAGAACTTCCGGCCCGAGCAGCTCGCCGCTTATCGGAGATAAGGACAGGCTCCGTGATTCGGATGTCGCTGAACCTCGGATCCTTACATATATTCCCTAGGGCAAAATTACCCTAGGGAATATCTTTTAATAGCTCATTCATAACACCTTCCAGATCACGCAGGCCGTATGATCCTGCGCCGATAAATCGTGAATTCGTAGCCATAGCCTGTTTCCGGGTCTGTGGCTGCTTCCGTTGTGGATTCGACCTCCCAGATGGCGGGATCAATCACAGGAAAGAAGGTGTCGGCATCTTCAACCGTGGTGTGGACATGGGTAATGTAGAGCTTGTCTGCCGTCGGCAGGGCCTGGCGGTAGGTCTCTCCTCCGCCCATCACGAAGATGTTTTCGCATTCCGGATGACGCTGCTCAATCAAGGAATAGGCTTCTTCGAGGCTCTCGACAACGCTGATGTCCTCCGGGGGATCAGGCCAGGGGAAGATCGAAATCACCATGTTGTCCCGCTTCGGAAGCGGCTTTCCACCGATCGACAGGAAGGTCATATAGCCCATGACCACCGGACTGCCGATGGTGGTTCGACGGAAATACTTCATGTCTTCCGCGATGTGCCACAGCAGGGCGTTGTCTTTTCCGATGGCGCGATTGTCCGCAATCGCCACGATGATGCACTTGTTCATAACACAAAGATGAATAAAAACTACACAGCGACCGGGGCTTTGATGGCAGGCCAGGGGTCATAACCTTCAAGGGTAAAGTCCTCATAGGTAAAGGCGAAAAGATCCCGGACGGAGGGGTTGATCCGCAGGGTCGGGAGCGGCCGAGGGGTGCGGGAAAGCTGCTCGCGGACCTGGTCAAAATGGTTGAGATAGAGGTGCGTGTCACCGGTGGTGTGAATATATTCCCCGGGCTCCAGCCCGCAGACTTGGGCCATCATCTGCGTCAGCAGGGCGTAGGAAGCGATGTTGAAGGGGACGCCGAGGAAGGTGTCCGCGCTGCGCTGATAAAGCTGGCAGCTGAGTTTGCCGTTCGCCACATAGAACTGGAAAAGGCAGTGGCAGGGCGGCAGGGCCATCTTGTGGATCTCACCGACATTCCAGGCATTCACCAGGATCCGGCGGGAATCGGGATTGCGCTTGATCAGTTCAACCGCCTCGGAGATCTGATCCACGAAGCCTCCGTCCGCCGTGTCCCAATGCCGCCATTGATGTCCGTAGATCGGACCCAGGTTGCCGTCAGCATCTCCCCATTCATCCCAGATGTGGACATTGTGATCCTTCAGCCAGGTGTTGTTGGTATCCCCTTTCAGGAACCAGAGAAGTTCGTAGATGATGCCCCGGAGGAAAACTTTCTTGGTGGTCAGCAGCGGAAAACCTTTGGACAGGTCGAAGCGCATCTGCCAGCCGAAGATGCTGCGGGTGCCCACGCCCGTCCGGTCGCGCCGGTCCACGCCGTTGTCCATGATATGTCGCAAAAGATCGAGATACTGTTGCATCGTGTTTTGTAAATAACTATCAATTAATGTTTAACACAACTTCCCTAGGGCAAAATTGCCCTAGGGCAATTTATGAATATGCTGACAGTCAGCGGGTTGGCCGCCACGCCACATCACCCTGCCACGCCACGCCCCGCCACGCCACATCACCCTGCGCCGCCACGCCAACATCACGCCAACACTTCACCGGACGGAAAAAGCCCAGAGGATCGCCTCTTCGAACACCTCGCCGGGACGCAGAACGGTCGTCTCGTAATCCGGCTGATTCGGGGCGTCGGGACAGTGCTGGCACTCGATGGCCACGCCCTCATAGTCAAAATAACTGCGGCCGCACTTTCCGCGCGGGCTGCCGGCCAGCCAGTTTCCGGTGTACACCTGAACAGCGGGCTGGGTGGTCAACATTTCCAGCTGGCGGCCGCTTTCGGGGGCGTACAAGATCGCGGCCGTCTGAAGCTGCCCCGGCTCATAGCCCGAAATCAACCAGCAGTTATCGTATCCCTTTCCATACTTGAGCGCCTCGAAATCCGCCCGGATGTCCGTCCCGATCTTCTTGGGTTCCAGAAAGTCCATCGGCGTTCCTGCCACAGGATCCGCTTCACCGAGGGGAATCAGCGATTCGTCTGTCGGCAGGTAAGTGCAAGCATTCAGCTGGAGTTCATGACCGAGAATGTCACCGTTTCCTTCCCCGTTGAGATTGAAATAGGCATGGTTCGTCAGATTGACCACGGTCGGTTGGTCGGCTTGGGCAGTAAGAATCAGTTTCAACACATTGTCGTCACTCCACTCATAATGGGCGATCGCTTTGAGATTGCCCGGATACCCGGCTTCTCCGTCCGCGGAATAGTACATAAACTCAACCGAATCTCCCTGGATGCGGCTTTCCCAAACTTGATTCTGGAAGCCCTCCGGACCGCCGTGCAAATGGTTGGGACCGTTGTTGACCGGTAGAATATATTCCCTTCCATCCAGGGTGAACCGACCCTTCGCGATGCGGTTAGCGAAGCGGCCGGGTACTTTTCCGGCGCAGGGACCGTCCCCGAAATAATCTTCCGGTTTTGCATAGCCCAGCACGACATCCGCAAGTTTGCCGTCCTTGTCCGGAACGGCGATGGATACGATCCCGGCCCCGACACTTGAAAGGCGTACAAATGCCTTCGACCGATTTGTGAGCGTGTACAGGAAGATTTCCTTTCCGTCAGGGGTTTTGCCCCAAAGTTCCTTATCGATTTTCATACGCTTGAATATCACTGATTGTTTTGACTCAAGTAAGCCAAGACCTTTTCGGCCGGCGCATCCTTCAAGAGAACCCGCTTTTGGGCGTCCAGCAGGTAGAGGGACGGGATCGCCCGGATATTGTACGAGACGTCCGTCCGGATGACATAGTTGGGATCGTGTCCGTTGTACCAGTCGGAAGGATATTCCGAAGCGTACGACCGCCATTCATCCAGTTCCCGATCGATGTAAAGGTTGACGACGGCGAGCTGCCCCCGGGCAATCCGTTCCGAAAGAGATCCGTCCGCCTGGATCGTTTCCATGATTTCCTTGCAGGCAGGACAGCCGGGATTGGTAAAGAACAGCAACGTCCGCTCGGCCTTGATGTCGTACAGTCGGCGATCCTTGCCGGACAGATCCTTGAATACGATGTCCGCCGCCGGGGAGCCCACGGGGTTGAGGGCGCACATCCGGGCGTCATAGGAATAGGCGGGGCGTAAATCCGCAGGGACATATTCAGAGACCGCAAGCCGGGAAACAAAAGGAAGATACAAGTCTTCGTTGCGCACGGGGGAGTTCGGGTCGTACAGGTAACGCGACATTTGTTCCGTCAGATATTCGAACAGGTTCGTGGACGTATCCCGGGCTTCGAAGGCTTCGATCCGAGAGAAAAAATTCTCCACGGCTTTGCGGGCGAAGGGCAACGGGCACTGTGTTTCCAACAGTGTCACATACATCCCGACCGCGCTTTCCACCTGGTCGCGCGGAACCCCGTTGACGAGGGCTGTGTCGCAGGGATAGATCCGGGACGTGTCGGTGAAGGCGTCCCAGAAATGCGCGATCACATATTCGGAAGCCTTCGCAGGTTCCGTGATCACGCTCGGTACCTTGGGCAGAGAAGGGAAGTCCCGCGGTTGGGACATCTCGCCGGAAGCGGGATCTTTTCGCCCTCCGCAGGCCGCCAGCAGCAACAAGGCGAAAATCCAGGAATATGTGACTGTCCTTCTCATGGTCAGTCGCTTTCTTCTACCTGACATTCGGAGACATTGATGATGAAGTCCCCCATCTTTTCCAGTTCTTGCACGATGTTGGTGAAGAAGACGCCTGTCTGGTAGTCGTAATCGGGCTTTTCGATATTCAGGATGTGCTCCTCGCGCAGTTTGTCCCGGTACGCATTGATGTTGTTTTCGGCATTCTGGGCATTCGAGATATCCTTCAGGAACACGGACGGAATCGTCACATTTTCGATCATGGCTTCGAAGGCCACGTCCAGCAAATCCAGCATCCGGTTCAACCTCTTCAGCATGTCCTCGCTGAAGGATTTTCCGAGATCGCGCGCGCGCTTGAGCATCCGGCCGATCGCTTCCGCGGAATCCCCGATACTTTCCATCTCCCCGATAATCCGGTACATTTCCCGGACCCGGATCACGGAAACCGCGCTGATCTCGCCCTTGCTTACCTCGTTCAAGTAGGAAGCGATTTCATATTCGACCTTGTCGGTGATTTGTTCGTATTTCGCCAACTTGGCATTCGCCTCGTCGAACTTGTCTGTATTCATGGCCTCGATCGCCTCTCGGATCAAGGTAGTCTCGCGATGGCAAATTTCCGCAAAATGAATGATTTCCTGCTTGGCTTGATCCAGAGAAAGTTCCGCCGTGGACAAAGGACCGCCCTGAATGAAGCGAAGACGGAAGACTTCCTCCTCGCCCTTGGGCGTGGGAATGATCTTGGTCACGATCTTGACGATCTGGGGAATAAACGCGACTAAGATGAGGGTGTTGAGTACATTGAAGACCGTGTGAAGGAAGGAGAGCCCGAAAAGTACCGATTTCTGAAGTTCGAAGGACAAAGGACCTGCGGTGATGACGGACAGGTCATCAAAAGCGGAAACCGGATTAGGAAGTCCGACCATCTCCACCATTCCGCCGATCAGCCGCATCAAAGGATTGAAGAAGATCAATGAAAAAACGACTCCGATGACATTGAACAGGGTATGGGCGAGAGCCGTCCGCTTGGCGGAATAGTTTCCTACCATTGCCGCCAGATTGGCTGTGATGGTGGTGCCGATATTCTCGCCCAGCACCATAGCGGAAGCCATCTCGAAATCGATCCATCCATTGGCCACAATCAGCATCGTCAGCGCCATGGCGGCACTGGAGGATTGCAGGATGACGGTCAGTACAGCACCCAGAAGGGTAAAGATGATGATGGAGAAAAATTTATATCCCGTAAGCTGTTGAACGAAGGCGAGGGCCTCGGGATACTCTTTGAGATCCGGAACAGAATCCTTCATGGTCGCCAGTCCGATGAACAGGAGCGCGAATCCGATGATAAATTGTCCCACGCTTTTGGTTTTACCCGATTTCGACAACGTCAAGACAAAACCCAAGGCGATGAAGGGAATCGCGATCGTGCTGATGTCATAACTGAATCCGAACAGGGTAATCAGCCAGGCGGTTACCGTGGTTCCGATGTTCGCCCCCATAATCACGCCGATGGCGTTGGACAATGATATCAGTCCTGCGTTTACCATCGACACGAGCATCACAGTCGTTCCGCTGGAAGATTGGATGAGCGCGGTCACGAGGAGCCCGGTGATAATCCCTTTGAATGGGGTGGAAGTCATGGAATTCAAGAAATTCCGGAGCGAGTCTCCGGCCGCCTTCTGCATGCCTTCGCTCATCAGCAGCATGCCATACAGAAACATGGCAAGCGCACCGAGAAGAATGAGTACTTGTATGAAAATCTGCATCTGGAAAATTTACTGGGGCAAATTTACGGAAAAATAATGTTAGGGGAAAGAATTATCTTTGTGGAAAAGAATTGAAAAACATGATGCGCTTTCATAAAGCAATCCTGATCTCCGCTTTGCTTTCGCTTTCTTGGACGGCGGCTGGGCAGTTCCAGCCCACCGGCAGCAATCCTGCTTCCATCAAATGGCGGCAAATGGAAACCGACAACTTCAAACTCCTGTATCCGGTCGGCTCCGACTCCCTCGCCCGGGTGTACGGCCTCGCCCTGGAAAAATATAGAGTTCCTTTGTCATACACCTCCGGCTACCTCATCGGAGAAAATTACAGAACCCGGATGCCTGTCGTCCTGCACGGTCACTCTGCCCTTCCGAACGGATCGGTCACCTGGGCGCCCCGGCGCATCGACATGCTCACCGTTCAGGATCCCTGTGCTCCGACTCCGATCCCCTGGACCACACTGCTGGCCATCCACGAAGGCCGGCATGCCGCTCAGATGCAATTCGGCCGGGCGAAAGGATTCAAGTTCTTTCACTATCTGTGCGGAGAAATGTTCGCCGGCGCCCTTGCCGGAATCTATCCGGGCAGGACGTTGTTGGAAGGGGATGCCGTCACCATAGAAACAGCCCTCACCCGTTCCGGCAGGGGACGTCAGGCGAGTTTTCTCAATTACTTGATGCCGGCTTTCGCCAGCGGAGATTTCCGGAATTACTGGAAATGGTCCTATGGTTCCCAGAAATATTACGCGCCGGATTTTTATCGCGCCGGCTACCTGCTGGTGTCGGGCACGCGGGTCTTCTTCGACGATCCCCTGTTTATGCAGCGCTACTTCGACCGCGTCACCCGGAAAGGGTGGTTCGGGAACCTGCAAAAAACCGTCAAGACGGCTTCGGGAACTTCGTTCTACGCTTCCTTCCGACAAATCGAAGAGTCCTTTCTGGCCATCTGGGACGAAAACGCGGCGCGGCGCGAGCCTTTCATGCCTTCTGCCCAGCTTACGCAAAGTCCGTGGAGACACACGGAATACAGCAGGGGATCGCTTACGGGAGGGGAGGATTTGATCGCGGTCAAAAGCGGGCTCTCCACCCCGACCTGTCTGGCCCGAATCGCCCCGGACGGCACCGAAGAGCGGATTCGATCCTTTTCCGCCAACACGAGTTGCCTGCACTACGACGCGCGGCTCAACCGGCTCTATTGGACGGAAATCGTCCCCGGAATCCGCTGGGACCTGGCTTCTCGCTCCATCATTCGCTACATCGACCTCCGCTCTCCGCGCAAAATACACAACTTGAGCCGGGAAGGGAAACAATTCAACAGCGTCCCTTCGCCGGACGGAGAACTTCTCTCCGTTATAGAATATCCCGTCTCCGGCGGATCCCGCCTGACGATTCTCCGCGCGCGGGACGGAAGCCTCGAAAAGACCTTTACCGCCCCGGATTCCCTGCAGTTTGTGGAATCCGCTTGGCTGGAAGATCGCAACTTCGTATCCGGCCTCTCGGAAAACGGTTTCGGACTCTACGAAATCATCGGCCGGGATCCGGACGGAAAGGCGAAACTCCGGAAGTGGCTGGGTCCGCAGCCGGTGATGATCGACGACCTCGGAGTCGAGAAAGGCTGTCTTACATTCATCAGCGACCGGACCGGGGTCGAGGAACTCTATTTTTTAGATCCCGATTCCGGAGAACTCCGGCAGATGAGTTCAACCCGTTACGGCCTCCAGAGTCCCTGCTTCAGCGCGGACGGAGATACGCTCTACTACAGTGCTGTCGCCTCTTCCGACCAGCCGGAAACCTATCGGCAGGGCAGTATGCTGTATGCAACCGCAGTCGCGGATCTGCCCGCCAAGATCGTCGACTTCAACGACATCTATGCTTGGCCGGTGGCGGATAGCCTGAGCCGGCAGGAAGCGGCCTTCCATGCCGCGCCGGCGGAGCCTGCTCGTTTCAGCGAGCCGCGGAACTATTCCAAAATCCGCTTGCCCCGCTTCCACTCCTGGGCACCTGTATTCTTCAATTACGACAATTTCAATTCGCTCAGCGGGGAAAACTATTATGAAATCGGATCTTTAGGGGTGACCGGTTTCTTCCAAAACGACCTGGGAACCGGTTACGGGTTCATCGGTTATTCCGCGCGCAAGGATCCTGATGACGAAACGAGGTGGCGGCATTCGGGGCATCTGAAATACACCTACACAGGGTTGTTCCCTGTCTTCGAGGTGCAGGTTGATTTCAACGAGCGGGAAAGCTTTGACTATCGGCGGGTCCACTTGAAACAGGAGGATCTGCATGCTTTCTACTTTGCGAAAGCCCTTCGCGGGGTTCCGGAGCTGGACGTCAAATTCAGCGCCTACATCCCGCTGAATTTCTCATCCGGAGGCTTGTCGAAAGGATTGATCCCCCGATTACGCTACAACTATTCCAACAACCGTTTTATCGATGGGATCCTTATGCTGTACAGAGACAAAGACGGAAAGGATATTCCGGAATTGACGACGGTAGAGGGGGGAGGGAAGATCGCAGCCTTCCGTTCGGTAGATTTTTCCGCGCGGGGTTATATCCTCCGCTCCAAGGCTCCCTCTCAAGTGTATCCCTCCTTGGGTTTCGGGGCGGAGTTGGGCTTGAAAGCCTACCCGGAGCATCTGCGCTCCTATCCTTCGATCGGATACCTCTACCTCTACGGTTATCTGCCCGGCATCGGATGGAACCAAGGAATCAAACTCACGGCAGCCCTGCAGAGCGGCGTAATCTACCCCTCCGGACCGAATTCCGGGTACTGGTTCGAGCGCAACGTCATCAACACCATTCCGCGCGGATTCGTAAACTCCACGCTGGACACGGTGACGGAGCTTTGCGGCGCTGGGCGGTTGAAAGCAACGTTCGACTATGCGATCCCTCTGTTCCCGGTCGACTGGTCCTTCCTCGCCCCGGCGGCCTACATCAGGAATTTTGTCCTGACCCCCTTCGTGGACTATTCTATGATGATCTGGAATGCGCATACGCTGCTTGGCCTGAACCCGGCAATGGTCTCGTATTCCCATCTTTTCAGTATCGGCGCGGATTTCACCGCCAATCTGGGCAATTTCCTGTGGCTTCCTTTCAAAACCAGTGTCGGCGTCCGCTACGCCTGCAACCTGGCGGACACCCTGCCCTATCTTGGAGTAACGAAATTGAAAAGCCACTATTTGGGATTCCTGTTCACCGTCGACATGTAGCATTTTGTTTATAGTACATTCTTTTACTATTTTTGTTTTCAGTTAATTCGCAATTCATGGAAAATACAAAGAAAGTCCCTGATTTCTGGAGCAAAGAGGACTGGCAAGCCTGTTGGCTGGGTTTCACCATCATTCTGATTGCCTGCATCGCCGTTCTTGCAAAAGCATTCGATTTCTCGGCCGTCAAATTCGCAACCTGGTCCGTCGGGGAAGCCGGCGCATCGAACGTTGTCCCGCTTTCGGAACAGTTCGGCAATTTCGCCTTCTGGCGCAAGCTCCTGGTCACCTTTGGAGTGCTGGGATTCTTGTTTACGCTGGCTGTCAAGTTGCAGGGAGAAAGCGTAAAGAAATATATTCCCGCCTTCATCGGGCTTTTTTTCATCGCGTTGCTGGTCCGGTTCATCAGCGCGGAATTCACCCTCAACCGCTACCTGGAATGGGCTTTTTGGGCCCTGCTGGTCGGTTTGTTGATCTCCAACACGGTCGGTGTCCCGCAATGGCTCAAACCGGCGATCAAAACGGAATTCTACATCAAGACGGGACTCGTGATCATGGGCTTTTCGGTACTGTTTTCCAACATCGCCAGATTCGGTCTCTATGGTTTGGGCATCACCTGGATCGTGACCCCCATCGTAATCCTGTTCATGTGGTGGCTGGGTACAAAAGTGTTGAAAATTGACAACAAGCCCCTCGTCATCACCCTCTCCACGGCAACGAGCGTCTGCGGAACCAGCGCCGCCATCGCGACTGCGGCTGCCTCCAAGGCCAAAAAAGCCGACCTTACGGTTGTGGTATCGATTTCGATCATCTTCACGGTGTTGATGATGGTCTTCGAACCGATGATCATCCGCGCGATAGGCATGAACCAACTTATGGGCGGCTCGCTGATCGGCGGCACCATCGACAGCACGGGCGCCGTCGTGGTGGCCGGAACAGCGCTGGGACCGGAAGCCCAGACGGCTGCGGTCCTGGTCAAATCCATCCAGAACATGTTGATCGGCTTCATCGCCTTCTTCGTAGCCATATTCTTCGCCACCCACGTGGAAAAAACCAACGACAGAAAAGTCGGTCCCGCCGAAATCTGGTACCGCTTCCCGAAGTTCATCATCGGCTTCTTCGCAGCTTCGCTGATCGCTTCCTTCCTCATCCTGCCTCTCTTTGGCGCAGACCAGGTAGACGCCGTCAACAAGGTACTCGACCAGTACAAGAACTGGTGCTTCGTCTTGGCTTTTACCAGCATCGGACTTGACACCAATTTCAAGGAAATCGCCCGACAGATGCAGGGCGGGAAAGTGTTTTGGCTCTATGTTATCGGCCAGACGTTCAACATCGTGCTTACCTTTTTCGCTGTCTGGTTGCTGCTGTCCGGCGTGCTCTTTCCGATTCCGACCCTGAGCTGAGCCACTCCTTGTTTCCGTCGGCTTCTCTGCATATGAACAAAAAAATAATAAGCAGAATCCTGACTTGGATCTTCATCGGGGCTGTCTTGTCTGTCTGCCTGTATATCATGGCGAATGGGCTCGGACTCCAGCCTGAACTGGATTTCGGAGCGGGCGCCTACTACTACGCGGATATTCCCGACTTCGACCAATACACAGAAAAAGCGCGATTCCAGGCCCGTCTTCCCTACTGGGTGTATTTGATTTTGTTTTTGGCCTGGGGGGCGTTGATGTACGCTGCCTGGAAATGGATCGACAAGAAATAATCTTCTCTGAATATGTCCACACCCAACAAGATGACCGCGACGTGCGGGAACTGCGGCGAACCGCGCGATATCGATGTCTGGAACGGAATCAACATCGGCGAGCATCCGGAACTGAAGGAGCAGGTCAAGGACGGCTCTCTCTTTGTCTGGGAGTGTCCGCACTGCGGAGAGCGGAACCTGGCCCCGTACCAGGCCCTCTACCACGATCCCGCCGAACACCTTATGATTTGGCATATTCCTGAAAACACCGTCACGGAAGAACAGATCGCGTCCGTCACCGCGCAGTTGAAGGATCTGGAGGGCTATGTGCTCCGCCGGGTGGACGACATCGGTTCACTGATCGAGAAGGTAAATCTTTTCGATGCCGGGCTGGACGATGTGGTGCTGGAAATGTGCAAATATGTGACGAAAATGGAGCTGACCGGCGCCTCGCGGGAAGTTTCCGACCCTGCCCCCGTTGAGGGGTCTTCGCCCCCGCTTGCGCCCGAAAAAACCGAAGCGATCCGGCAGGCGCCCTTCAAGTTCTACAAGCTTGACGGCCCGGACAACGACCTGATCTTCAGCTATCCGCTGGACGGAGAGATGCGCGGAGTCAAGATTGGCTTCCAGGTTTACGGGGACTGCCAGGGCATTGTTTCCCGCAACCCCGTCATGACCCCAGGCCCCGGCTTCGCCCGCATCGACGCCGCCTGGCTCGAAAGCTTTTTTGGGTAGATTCCTTCCGCACCTCCTCAACCTGCGTATCTAACCCGCCCCGCAACCCTCCTAGAACGCGTAAGCGACTCCAACATGCACGGACGAACGTTTGGCCTTCGTCGCGCCCTCCTCGACGTCGAGAAGTCCGAGGTCGAAGCCGAGCCGGAACTGGAGATGATTCCAGAGCATGAAGCCGGCTTCGGCGCCGAACAGGACGTCGAAGCGCTTGAGCGCGCTTCCCTCCATGATAGAGGAATCGTATAGATTCACGCCAACGCCCATGCTCCTGATTTCCCCGCTGAGTCCAAGCCCGAGCGTCGGACCCGCTGACGCAAACACATCAAACTTGGAAGAGATCGGACTGTCGATCCGCAGACGAAACGGAACATAAAGATCCTGCAAATTCAGGTCCGCAACGCCGATCCCCTGGAGATCCGGTGTACCGACACCATACCCGTAAAACACTCCGGGTTCAAAAGAGAGGCCGTGCACGTTCAGCGGAACCCTGTAGGAGAATCCCACATAGATGCCGTCGGTAGCCGTAGTCATCGAGATCCCGCCCTGAGACTCCTTGAGCCGTCCGCTCAGGTAGCCAGCACCGACGCTGACTTGTGCGGCAGCGTCAAGACCCGGCAATGTCACAGCCGCTGCAAGTAGCGCAACGGCTGCAACAAAATGCTGTTTGATTGTTTGTTTCATCATGAATATAATTTCACTTAATAAAAAATTTCCGTCTATTTAGAGCCGCCTCCGAGATGCGGCCTTCCCAAGGTGTCGATCATTTGACATAGGCGCATGTGCTGTCCGGCTTGGGACTGAACTGCTCGAAATGATACACAAGATTTTGAAGGAAGGTGTGATTCGTTCTATTGTTCACCATCTTGGTAATGACAAATGTCGTATCGTTGAGTATCTTTCCGTAGTGGCTAAAACTTGAAATCGGTCTTCCAACGATACTCCCGGGGTCGTTCCATATCTCAAATTGCAGATCTGTTTCATTAATTTTGAATGCCCCTACATGAAGCGGCCGCTCCTTCAATTTTGATACAAACGCGTTGTTCAGCAAAGTTGTTTCAAGATAGTTCAATGTGTCCGAACCACTCATTTTATCCACCCTCGTACAAGTATGGATACAAAAACCGTCTCTGTAAAAGACAGCCACGTGTATATAGGGTGGCTCTATTGTCTCCACTTCGGAGTGATAATATCCGTCAATCCGCAGTTGATCTCCGAGATAGTCGATTTTCTTGATTTTCAAGGGGGCAACCTCTCTCTCGCAACTAAACGTTGAAAGTGATAGTATGATCAAAAATACGAAGTTCTTTAATGGACGGATGTTCATTTTTCTTTGGTTCATCGGTATTACGGAACCGAACAAATATCACGCCGCCCGCTGCTCGGGTTCTCCTTCATGGCAAGACCGCAGGCAAGAGGAGCGGCGGGAAGCCGTGGAGGACAAAGTGCTGATAGACAGGGTAGAAGATGAGTTTCTTCTCGTCAAGTCGACGAGATAAAAATGGCGGAAAGTCCATAACTTCAGGTTGTTGTCCTCCACGGCTTCCATATCGTGCAAACGAATTGCCGAACGCTGCGACGGACGGGGTGAGGCGACTGCAGCGCAAGGGATGCGGGAATATTGGTTTGTCCGATTTGCAAACCACGGCCGGGGGAGAATGCCTTGGAGAGCGGCGCAGAGGGGATGAATGCGGCAATCAGAATATGCCCTGGAACGCACTGAACGGGGCTTGCTGGCGGCTGGACAAACAGACCCTACCTGTGCTGCCTGAAGAGCCAAGAAAGGAAGTCGGGGGTGCTGAAGGCGGGATGATAGGAGGGGTGGCCGACGCCGGGGAATTCGGTATATGCCACCTTCGCGCCCAGTTCCGTCAGACGACGGTACGCGGCACGAGAACAGGCCACCGGCACAGTCGGGTCGGAATCACCGTGAAAGATGCGGAATTTGATGCTCGGCTTCTGCGTGAAACGCGACACATCCACGGCTCCGCAGATCGGCACTGCCGCCGCGAAGAAATCCGGATAGCGGATGGCCAGATCGAAGGTCGCCATGCCGCCCATTGAAAGCCCCATGACATAGATCCGCTTGGTGTCAACCTGCCCCGAGGCCACATATTTCCGCAAGAGTTCCATCACCGCCGTAATTTCCGGGGTTTCCTGAAACTGGGAAGGCATTATCCCGTCCTGGTATCGGGGCGTTTGTGAATAGGACCAAAAAGCGTTTTCCGGACACTGGGGGAAGATCACGAAGGCCGGATACCGGTCCCGGTTGTACGGATTCAGGAAGAGTTGCGCCCCGTGGGTCAGTTGCTTCTCGTTGTCGTTGCCCCGCTCTCCGGCTCCGTGCATGAACAGCACCAACGGATACTTCTTGCCGGTCTTTTGATTCAAAGGCGCCAGCGAGCGATACAAAAGCGTGTCTCCCAGCGAGGAAACGAAGGTGTTTTTCGCATATATTTCCTGTTGCAATCCTACTGCAGAATCGAACGGTTGTTGTGCGAAAACCGAGGATCCAATCTGCAGAAAAAGCGCGGCCATCACCGCGAAGATTGTCTTTTTCATGTCTTTAATATCTTTTATGTCCAATTTCTTGCCTCTCTGCCAAAAAGTAGGCCGATTGGTCGTTCTTTTCATCGCCTTTGTAAAATTTGGGGCCGCAGAGGAACCATCCCGTGCGACCCCTTGTCGTATTAAGAAATAAAAAATGGGCTATTTAATGCGGCGCGCGCCATCGCTGATGACCACATCGTAGATCTTGGGATCGAGGCCGAACCGCGCCGGATACTGCTTCATCACTTCCGCGATGAATCCATCGTAGAGTTCCTCCTTCACCAGATTGATGGTGCAGCCGCCGAAGCCGCCGCCCATGACCCGGGAGCCGGTCACGCCGCATTTGCGCGCCAGCTTATTCAGGAAATCCAGTTCATCGCAACTTACTTCGTACAGCCTGCTGAGTCCGAAATGCGTCTGGTACATCATCTCGCCCACGGTCTCGTAGTCTCCGCGCTCCAATGCATCGCAGACATCCAGCACCCGCTGAACCTCGCCGATGACATATTGTGCGCGAAGGAAATCTTCCGCGGGAATCCGGCCCTTTACTTCTTCCAGCCACTGCCGGTTGGCGTCGCTCAGAAATTCCACTTCGGGATGATTCTTTTGGATGGCAGCCGCGGCATTCTCGCAGGAAGCGCGGCGCTTGTTGTAGGCGGACGAGGCCAGTTCGTGCTTTACGCAAGTGTCAACCAAAACCAATTTATACCCCTTCGGATCGAAGGGATAGTACTTGTGTTCCAGGGTCTTGCAATTCAAGAGGATCAAGTGGCCCGCTTTTCCGAACAACGATGCGAACTGGTCCATAATCCCGCAGTTCACCCCGCAGTAATTGTGCTCGGTGGACTGACCGATCTTCGCCAGTTCGAACTTGTCGATCCGGTTGTTGAACAAATCGTTGATGGCGAAAGCGAAGGTACTTTCGAGGGCGGCGGAAGAAGAGAGTCCCGCTCCGAGGGGAACATTCCCCGCAAAAACCGTGTTGAACCCTTCGACCCGGCCGCTCCGTTTGATGGTCTCGCGGCAGACCCCGAAGATGTAACGGGCCCAGGCCTGCACAGGCTTATCCTCTTCATTCAAGCCGAACTCGACATATTCATCGTAATCCAGAGAAAAAGCTTTCACTTTTTCTTCCCCGTTCACCTTGATCTCGGCCATAATGCCTTTGTCGATCGCTCCGGGAAACACGTAGCCTCCGTTGTAATCGGTATGTTCGCCGATCAGATTGACCCGTCCGGCAGATGCGTAGATCGCGCCTCCTTCACCGAAAAGCGTTGCGAACTTCTCCTGAATTTTATTTTTCATGCTCATGATATTAGATTTTAGCATAGTTGGGCTCGAACTTCTCGTTCATCCTTACAAATTTAGCAAAATAAATGAATATCCTTCTTTTTCTTTCGTTTTTGCCGCTTTTGTCACGGAGATTTCAATTCCAACACGATGGGACAATGATCGCTCACGCCCCCTTGATAGCGGGGGCCGGAATAAGTCCGCAGCGGCTTTTCTCCGGAATGGGCGTTGTCTCGCACGGTCAGAAACGGTGGATGCAGAATCCGCATTCGCGCATCTTCCGCCCACCCCGGAGAAAGAAAAAACATGTCGATAAGTTCCCAGCGACCATTGTAGCGAAGGGACCCTATTCCCTCTCTGAACAGTGATTCCGCCAGGTTCCGCAATCCTTGATTCGGGTGATCGGGATCCGGCTTCAGAAGGTCAAACGCGGCATGGTCGGGCGTATCGTTGAAATCGCCCATGGCCACGATACGCGCTTGCCCGCTCGTCTGAAGCGAATCCACGATGCTCCGGAGTCTTTTCAGCGCCGCCTCCCGTCTCCAGTCCGTGGATCCGCCTCCATATTTGGAAGGATGATGATTTACCAGAACCGTCAAGGAATCCCGTTCTTCCGGGAGGACCAGCAAGGAAACCGACAGGATGTCCCGAGTCTGGAGCGGTTCCCCGGCAGGATCGGGATTCACAACCCGTAACGGCTTGGCGTCCAAAACCTTGAACTGCGAAGCCCGATAAAGAAGGGCGACATCAATACCACGTGGATCCGGGGATTCGAAATGAACGATCCGGTAGTCCAGCTTCCGCAGTGCCGAAGTCTTGACCAGTTGTTCCAAAACAAAGCGGTTTTCTACTTCGGCTACGCCGATAACATCCGGAAGTTTGCCGGCTTGATCCCCCGCCCACAGGATTGTTTTCGCAACTGCCTGACATTTAATCTGAAATTTGCGACGGGTCCAATGCTGTTTTCCAAAGGAAGAGTATTCCGTGTCCGAAGGGCTTTCTGAGGCCTCATCATCTCGCCAATCGAAGAAATTCTCCAGATTCCAGAACAAGAAAAGAAGGGAGTCTCGCGGCTCAGATTCCGGTACACGAACTATAACCTGAAAGATAACTAGAAAAAGTATAAGGCATTTCGCGCGCATGACTCCCTTCTTTCCGCAAAGGTGGAGTCAGGAAACGGAAAAGTCCGCAAAAAACAGAAAAACCTTCACAAGAAACAGAAAAACTTTTTTAATGTTTAACTTTGCAGGAACATAAATATCTGAATTATGGCATTTAAATGCGGGATTGTAGGGCTGCCGAACGTCGGTAAATCAACCTTGTTCAACTGTGTCAGTTCGGGAAGAGCCCAGAGCGCCAATTTCCCCTTCTGCACCATCGAACCGAATCTTGGCTTCACGAATGTACCCGACAAACGGCTTGAGGTGCTTTCCGAGATGTGCAAACCCAAGCGGACGATTCCCGCCACAGTCGAGATTGTGGACATCGCCGGCCTTGTGAAGGGTGCCAGTAAGGGCGAAGGCCTCGGCAACCAATTCCTTGCGAATATCCGGGAAACCGATGCCATCCTGCATGTACTCCGCTGTTTCGACGACAACAATGTCGTCCATGTGGACGGCAGCGTGGATCCGGTCCGAGACAAGGAAGTTGTGGACACGGAGTTGCAGATCAAGGACCTGGAAACTGTGGAAGCCCGGATCGCCAAAGTGCAGAAACCGGCGACGACCGGCGGGGACAAAGATGCGAAGAGGGTACTGGACCTGCTGATGCGATACAAGGCCGCTCTAGAGCAGGGCCTATCTTGCCGGACCGTCCAAGTCGTGAATGAAGAAGAAGCCTCTCTCTCCCGCGATCTCTTCCTGCTCACCAACAAGCCGGTGCTGTATGTCTGCAATGTGGATGACGCCTCCGCAGCACGCGGAAATCACTATGTAGAGGCTGTCCGAGAAGCAGTCAAGGAGGAAAACGCCGAAATCTTGATCATTTCCGCGCAGACGGAATCCGAAGTCGCGGAAATGGACAGCTACGAAGACCGACAGCTGTTTCTGGAAGAAATGGGACTGAGTGAATCCGGAGTCGTCAGGTTGCTTCAGAGCGCCTACCGTCTGCTGGGGCTGCAGACCTTCTTCACGACGGGCTCCGACGAATGCCGGGCCTGGACCATCCGACGGGGCGACAAGGCCCCGAAAGCCGCCGGGGTAGTCCATAGCGACTTCGAAAAAGGCTTTATACGCGCGGAAGTCATCAAGTATGAAGACTTTGTCGCCCTAGGCAGCGAAGCGGCCGTACGGGCCGCAGGAAAGCTCGCTACGGAAGGAAAGGAATATGTCGTCCAGGACGGAGACATCATGCATTTCCTCTTTAACGTTTGACTCGTTCGCTCTAAACAAAAAACCGGCTCTTTTGAGCCGGTTTTTTCCCCATTCAATCTACTAATAGAAGCGGGCGCGATTGTCTTTGACTTCGGCCTCCTGCATCATCACGGGAAGAATCATCTGAGATGCATAACTATTCATCTGCATGGCGGTGTACCGCGCATCGTCTTCCGTGTAGAAGGCTCCGGTATCGCGCGAATTTACCTTGAACACATAGGTGCCGATCGTACCGGCAATCGGGCCGCAGATCTTCCCTTCGGGGGCTACGGAAGCGGCTCCGATGAACTTCGGATCAAGTCCCTGGGATCCCATGGATGCAAAACGCACATCCACGCCGGTGCTGATGGTTGCGTTGAGTTTGTCCGCAATGGTCTGAAGATCGTTGATCCCTTTGATTTTTTCAGCGACTTCTTCGGCTTTCCGGACACTGTATTTCTCAGCATATAACTGCTGGCGGATCGGCTCCTGCACTTCGCGGAGTTCCGCGATTCCTTCCTTGTGGATATCCTTAAGGGCCACAATAAAGAAGAAGTTTTGGTTGACGGTGATGATGTTGGAAACCTTACCTGCCTTGTTATTAAACACCCAGCGAGTGACTTCCTTCGCCTGATCTATAGCACCGTAATTCGACGTGCTTTCCAGCACATTGTCCATCGGATGGGAATAGACGGCCATGGAGTCGACGGCATTCCTGTAGTTCTCATAGCCCCCGGAAGCCAGCGTAGCGAAGCGGTTGGCCTGTGCGTAAAAACTGTTGAACGTCTCTCCGCTGGCAACAGCTGTCTTCTGAAGAATCGCAACCTGCTTCTTTTCGATCGGGGCAGTCTTCCTGGACACTTGTACGACATGGGTGCCGTACTGCGTCTTCAGAACGAAAGGCTTGCCTGTCTGCGCGGTCAGCACGGACTCGAAGCCCGGAATCATATACGTCTGGGTCATCCAGCCGATGTTTCCCAGCTCTCCGTCCGCCGCGCTTTGCGTATCGACGGAATAGACAGCGGCAAGATTCGAGAAATTCTCTCCTTTCGCCAGCACGCCAAGCAGGCTGTCCGCCTGGGCATCCGCCGTCGCGCCCTGCAGTAAAATGTGCTTTACGTAAGCGGAATCGGGAATTTGCTTCACTTCCACGACTCTGACGGCATAGAAGACATTGTTGCTCGAATAGATCGGAGAAACACCGCTGGAGTTTCCAAAAACAAAATCGTTGATGTCGGTATTGATCGTGGACAACTCTCCGGACTTGTACCAATAAGTATCGGCGCTTCGTTCTGAGTTCCGAGCAAGGAAAGACTTCAGGTTGTCGGTCGAGCTGAACTCTTCGTAGACGGCGGACATCGCTTCGTTCGCGGCCATGATATCACTTTCCGACGGTTTCACTTCGAAGACGACATATTCAATGTCGCGGGAGGCGTTCTGTCTGAATTTCTCCTTGTTGTCGTCGTAGTATTTCTTGATTTCGGCATTGGAAACCTGAATGGTGGAATCCGGAAGATAAGTGTGCGGAACAACCACGAAATCAACATTGGAGGTGTTGTTGTTCTCCTCGATCGACCTTTTCTGCATCAACGGATTCTGGATGTTGCTCTGCGTGAACAGCGCATTGTATTTGGAATACATCTGCTGCGTGTATACGGTTTTCTGGAGATAATTCCAGTACTCCCTTAGCCGGCCTGTTCCGTCCTGCGAGATGCTTCTAACAAACATGAGCAGCGCTTCTTTGGAAAAATTACCGGTCTCGTCGGCAAATGCGGCGTTTCCGGAAATGATGGGAGAGATCATATCGCCGGTCAGCAGATCCTGCAATTCCTTGTCTCCGACATGGATGCCCGCATCTCTGGCATTCTTCATAAACAGATATTTGTCCACGAAGGATTGCCAAGCAGCATTGCGGATCTCCTCCTGTTGTTGTTCGTCCCGAGTCGTGGAGCCGGTTATGACTTCACTGATCGTCGAGAAGCGCTCTACCTCCTGCTCGAAATCCATGTAGGAGATGGATTTGCCGTTGATGTTTCCGACATCGTTTTTAGCGGAAAGGATATTCAAGGCATCCAGCACCTGGGAAGGATCGATTACGAACAGCAAAAGAGGAAGGGCGATCATGATTGATAGAATAACGCCCCATCCACGTATTTTTTGTAAAACAGCCATATTGTTTTAAAATTATAAATTTCAAATGCTGATATTGGGGTGCGAAGATAATGATTTTTATCTAATTAACCACTATTTTTTTAACAGCGGACCGATAAAATTGACCGAGTCAATCAACACTTTCGTGCTGTCCTGAACCACGTACACATAGCTGTTGAATTCCTTGTAAAGAATGGTATTCCGGGCTCTTTCATCGGACCGGAAGCCGTATCCCTGCATGAACCCGTCGGGGGAATACATCCGGACGTAGCAATTTGTATAAATTTCTTTGGTAGTCTGATCCCAATAGAGGGTGTCTGTTTCCATGGTTTCCTGCTTGATGACGTTCTGGACGACCACGTTGCCGAAAGCGAACCAATATTCCGTATCGCTCCGCTTGCTTTTGAAATGCTTGGCGTTGTCGGAAAACAACTGAGTCTCCAGCTTGCCGTCATCCGTGTAGGCATAGACCGCCAACCCCTTCGGGAATAATTCGTAGGAACAAGTATCGTTTTCGTACCGTTCCATCACGTCCGCTTCGACGCGCAGCTGAAGCTTTCCGTTTTCAGACTGCACTACGAACATGCTGTCCACAATCTGTATCGGCGTCTCTTGCAGATTCAAACGCTCGGCCTCTGATAATTTTCCTTGACAGGATAAGACGATGAAAGCAACCGTGAAAACGGTTGCAATCATCGATAGTGTATGGTTCCTTGGTTTCAAGGCAACGAGGCCTTAATTCTGCGTGCGGACGGTTGTGGTTGCTTGCATACCACCGCAACTGACCGTGTAGCTCTGTCCGTCGACCACATCGTACATGAAGGCTTCTGCCTTCTGCGGGAAATAGGCACTGTACTGTCTGATCTGCGTGTTCGCATCCTCAGTGAGGGAAGGATCAGCGTTACGGGCGCGGATCAGATAGTCAACCGCGACCCAATAGTGCGCGCGTTTCTCAACCTCGTCACCGCCGCAAACCAAGGAGCCCCAAACTGTTCCGATGAGATAATTAGACTTGCCCTGATAGTTCGAATCCAGTTCCGCTGCATTACGAGCATAGTCTACCGCTTTTAGGTTCATGCCGTTTTTGAAGCAGTAGGTGGCAAGTTGAAACAGATAGTCCGACTTGGTGGACGTGTCGATGTCGCCAAAGGAGATGGCTTCTTCAAGATACTTCACTGCCGTCGCAGGCTCGTCCCGGGAAGAATAGAGCCGGTACAGATAATAGGCGGAGCTGTAGGAAGGCTCGCTATTATACAGTTTGGTGACCGCGTTCAGGAAGAGATCGTTGTCCTGGCACCCTTCGGTGGAACTCAGCATCTTGACGATGTTGGTGATCAGCGAAATGTCTTCCGGATCCGCCTCGAAGCGCGGAGTGAACAGCTCAAGCAGGTTTTCGCAACTGGCCACCTGGCTGGTAATGAACAAACTTTCCAAATCTGTCTTGGCCTTCGCGCGCTCTTCGGAATCCGCGCTGCCTTTATCCAGCAACGACAACGAACTCTGGTAGGAGTCGATCACCTCCTCAGCATCTAACTTGCCGGCCTTGAATAATTCAATGGCAGCGTTCAGATCAAGCAGAAAGATGTTCGGCTTGGTGTTTTCCTTTGTCACGGCGATAATCTTGTCGAACTCATCGTAAAGTATTTGGGGATCATTAAAATACTGGGCGATGTATCCCGCCTTGTTGTTCAAAGCGGTTGTCGCGTAACGCGGATAATACTCAGCGCGCTTATCCTGCAAGGTCAGCACGGTATCGATCATGGCCGCGCGAATTTTCTCGTCTTTCTCGATACGGATGTATCGGTTCATCAAGGTTGTCCCGTTGATGAGCATGTTCTGGCTCGCCGTAGGAGGGCAGATCTCGTAGGCTTTTCTCCAGTTCGGAAGCGCTGCGTCATAGTTCTGCTGCTTGAAGTATTCCTGATAATAAGACAGGTACTTCGTGCATTCCGCGCTGTCGGGACCGAATTTTCCTTGTGCGGAAACTCTAGTTCCGACCAATGCGAGAACGAGCGTAAACAATGCAAATGCAATCTTTTTCATGATCTTTATATTTTATTCGTTTCAGTAATTTAATCGTAGCGTGGTTTAATAAACCAAATATCAAAGATATTGATTCCTATGTTAAAATTCAAAAATCTTTCCCGTACCATATTTCCGTTCGTCGAGCCTCTCTGTCCCAAATCCACTCCGAGGGTCAAACCGTTGCTCCACCGGAATACAGGAAGTGTAACTCCAAAAGTCAAGCCAATCGTGTTTATCGAGTTTCCGTCCAGTTTGTAATAAGCCTGATCCCAATAGGCGCCCGCCCGATAGGTAATGCGCCGGATATAATAACGGATGTCGTTCCGATTCGGAACAATGGAGAATCCGGCGCGGACGGACTGGGAGGTAGTCGCGCTGAAAACGGATCCTCCGACATTGCTGAAACCCCGTACTTTGTCCATGCCGGAAGCCGACCAATCGGAGCGCAGGTAGTTCACTTCCGCGGCCCATTTGTCTCCGCCGCGAAGCGCGATTCCGATACCGATTTCATCACCGAACTTGACGCGTCCCGGATTGTTCTGCAGGGTATCCTTTCGGCTGATCAGCGTGTCCGCCACGGAAGAAATGGAAGTGTAGCGAAACTCGTCGACAAAACCTTTGATGCCGGCTCCGATCCGGTAGGTGGCTCCGGCCGTGGCAGTAAGGCCCGAACCGATCGGAAATTCGTACTGAAGGCCCATCTTAGCCGTCGTTCCGTGAAGGGTCATGTCGAAGCCCCCGTAAACGCTTCTGAAAGAAGACTCAGAGAAACGCTGGGTGTTCTTCTTGTCGAGATTTCCGAATATATACTCCAGCTCCGCGCCGACCGACATTCCTTGAAACAAATCTATACCGGCCCCCAGAAAAAGATTGTATAAACTTCCATACCCTTCCGCCGTATAGGAAATGTTGCCGGTGTGGCCGATCACGGAAGGATTGGTCACTGTCGATGAAAAATTATAGCCGATGTCGCTGAACGGCGTGATCCCCCCGTATAGAGCCAGACTCTTGTACACAGGGAACGAAATCACGAAATTGTAGATATTGAAGGTGTTGTTGGCCGATTTGATGTCATGCTGTTTGTAAAGACGGTTTCCTTGCGCCAAGCCGAAATCCGCCATGAAAGATTGGTTTTCCCGCGCCGTCACGGCAGCTGGATTGAGATAGTTGATGACGTGCGGATCCCGCATGGCGATTCCGACACCTCCCATCCCTTTGTTTACTGCTGTCCCCTGCTTGGAAAGGTCTCCGACTCCGAACACGGAGTAGGGTGTGTAGGCATTGTAAGCGTTGTAGGCTTCGTCCTGAAGATTCTGGGAGAATAGGGGAAGGGCACACACTGCCAGAAGCAATGACACCAGAATCTTATATACCGTTCTTTCCAACATGTTCATCAGCGATCAAGGCCAACCCCATCATTACTAGATTACAGACAACAAAGATGGGATTTTTCATCCTTTTTGCAAAATATATCGCATCCCCGCCGGTAAAGACCACCGTATTCTCGGGGAATTGCGACAAGTACCCCCCTATCTCAAACATTATGCCTAATATCACTCCTGCTTCCATAGACGAGGGAATGGAGCCGCCGATGTCTTTTACTTCAGCGGGAGTTTCCAATAGAGGAAGCCCTCTTGCATAGCGGTTCAGGGCCCTGAACCGCGTCCTGCAGCCGGGTGAAATATTGCCCCCCAGATATTCTCCTTCCTTCCCGACAAAATCGATGGTCAAGGTCGTCCCGAAATCGAACACGGTGCAGCTGTAGCCTTTGAACAGGTGCCGGACCGCAAGGATAGATGCCGCCCGGTCCGGAGAAAGATATTCGGGCAACCCATATGATTCGATGACCTCCTTCCTCCGTTTGTCAAGAAGGAGAAGGCGGGAACATGAGTCAGACAGCCGCTTTTCGTTTTGCGGACTGATTTCGGCAGACGAAGCCAGCACCAAGATCTCCGGTTTTTCTTTCTTCACCAAGGAATCAATGAACGGGAACATCTTCTCCCCTTGGTATCGGAAGGTCTTTCCGAGGGTCATTCCTTCGGAACATGCGGCCTTCAACGCGGTGTTTCCTATTTCTACAAGCAGGTTGGACATGTCAGTTTTCTCAAAACGGAAAGCGCTTTCGGCATGGAAACAATGCCGCGGGTTACGATCCGGAGTTTGCCATCGGATTGTTTTAAATTGAAAAGCTTGTCCTCGGTGTTGATGTTTTCCAGCACTTGGGAAAAAATCTTGGATTTATAGTAGGGAGACATCGGGTTGGAGATGAAAAAGAGAATCATCATTCCGTTCTTGATGATGATTTTTTCAAAACCCAGGTGTCCGCCAAGATTGCGAACCTTCACGACATTGAACAGATTTTGCACCTCTTCCGGCGGAGAGCCGAAGCGGTCGGCAAGCTGGGATTGGATCCGGTCGATCTCCTTGTCGCCGGACAAACTGTCCAATTGTTTGTAGATTCGAATTTTTTCCGCTGTAACATCGATGTAGTCATCCGGAATCATAGACACCTGATCCGTTTCGATCGTACAATCTTTCACATACGAATCAGCGCGCTTCCGGCCGGAAACGCCGACCTCGACCCCCAGTTCCTCCATGGCCTCCGCAAGGATCTTCTGATAGGTTTCGTAGCCCATATCCAGAATGAATCCACTTTGTTCCGCCCCCAAAAGATTTCCCGCGCCTCGGATATCAAGATCCTGCATAGCGATGTTGAATCCGCTTCCCAAGTCGGAAAATTCTTCGATGGCGCGCAACCTCCTGCGGGCATCGTCGGTGATGCTGACCAACGGGGGAACGATGAGATAGCAGAAGGCTTTTCGGTTGGAACGGCCGACCCGGCCACGGAGTTGGTGCAGATCGCTGAGACCAATGTTTTGCGCCTGGTTGATGAGAATCGTATTGGCGTTCGGAATATCCAGACCGTTTTCAATGATGGTGGTGCACAGCAGCAGGTCGTAGTCTCCTCGAATAAAGTCCAACATTCTGTTTTCCAGTTCTTTCGATTCCATCTGTCCATGCGCGACACAAATCTTCATGTCAGGCACCAGTCGATGCAGAATGTCGTAGACGGACTGTAGTTCTTCCACTTTGTTGTGTAAGAAAAAGATTTGTCCGCCTCGTTTCAATTCGTAATGGAGAATGCTCTTGATTTCGGCTTCATCGAACAGGATGATCTCGGTCTGTGTCGGAATTCGGTTTGGAGGCGGTGTATTGATGATCGACAGGTCGCGGGCGCCCATCAGGGAGAACTGGAGTGTTCTCGGAATCGGGGTCGCGGTCAGGGTTAACGTATCGATCGAGGTTTTTAACTGGCGAAGTTTTTCCTTGGCTGAAACCCCGAATTTCTGTTCTTCATCAATAATCAGCAGGCCTAAGTTTTTGAATTCGAACGTATTCCCGAGAATCTTGTGCGTTCCGATCACAATGTCTACTTGACCGGTTCGCAATTTTTCACGCACCTGCGAAATCTCCTTCACCGTACGCAGCCGGCTTACGTAATCGACTGTACAAGGAAAGTTCTTCAATCGTTCCGTAAAAGTGGTATAATGTTGCAGGGCAAGAATCGTCGTCGGCACCAGAATGACTACCTGCTTTCCGTCCGCCACCGCCTTGAACGCGGCTCGAACGGCTATTTCCGTCTTTCCAAAGCCAACATCTCCACAGATCAGCCGATCCATCGGGCTGTCATCCTCCATATCCTGTTTGACGGCACGGGTGGCCGCTTCTTGATCCGGCGTGTCTTCGTACATAAAGGAGGATTCAAGTTCTTCCTGTAAATAACTATCCGCTGAAAAGGCGAAACCTTTGGAGGCCTTCCGTTTTGCATACAGTTGTATGAGATCCTTGGCAATATCTTTGATTTTGGATTTCGCGCTGGTTTTAAGCGCTTGCCACCTCTTCGATCCGAGTTTGTTGATTTTGGGTGGTTCTCCGTCTTTTGAACGGAAACGGGAAATTTTGTGTAAGGAATGAACGGATACAAAAACCACATCTCCGTCTTTATACATCAGTTTTACTACTTCATGCACCCGGTCTTTGTCGTCGCGCATCCGGACCAGACCGCCGAAAATCCCGACTCCATGATCGATATGGACTACGTAATCTCCTATATTGAAAGCAGATAAATCATTGAGTGTTAGTTGTTCGCTCTTATCCACCGTTCGCCGTAAATTAACCCGATGGAAACGATCGAATATTTCGTGGTCGGAATAGCAGCAAATTTTGTTTTCATGGTCTATAAAACCTGCGTGGATGTTTTTGCCCGCCACAAAATCCGGAACCAGACCGCCGTTCTGCACGAGAATCGATTTGAGCCGTTCGATCTGCGAATTTTTCTCGCTGAATATGCAGACTTTATAGTTGTTCTCCAATTTCTCCCGGATGTCCGCCGTCAGCAATTCAAAATTTTTGTTAAACACCGGTTGGGGAGCGATATTGAATGGGATTACTGTATCATTGTCTACCGCAAGCGGTGTATCGATGTACACTTTTCTGAATCGATCCAACGAGCGGAAGAAATCTCGTTTTCGGTACATATCGGAAGAGTCCAGCCACAGAAGCGTATCTTCCGGGAACAGGTCGGCCGCCGGTATACCTGTTTCTTTTAAATGATTTACCAGATCCGGAAAGATATCTACAGCGTCCCGTTCTTCTTTGGATAATTGGGTGTTGCTATCGAACACGTGGATGTTCTCAATCTCGTTTCCGAAAAAAGAAACACGGAAAGGATCGTTGTTTGAATAGGAAAAAATGTCAATTATGGAACCTCGCACAGCAAATTGCCCGGGTTGCGACACAAAATCAACCCGCTCAAAACCCTGCTCGGCAAGCATATTTCGAATCTTATCGTAGGAAATTTCGTCTCCTTTCCTGATTTTCAACAAGGAACTTTTGACCTTTGAAGGGGCTGGAACAGGCTCTTCAAGCGCTTCGGGATAAGTCACGATGAAAATCCGATCATCAGTGCCGGGAGAATTCATCAGTTTACCCAGGGCGGCTGTGCGCTGTACGCTTAAAGAGGATTTGAAGTTGCTTTTTTCCACTCCTTTTCCGGTATCCGGCATATAGAAAATCACGTCCCCTTCAACAAGATTATACAAATCACCGGAACAGTATTCTGCGCTGTCCCGGTCGGGCAGAACCACGACATGGGTTCCGTTTTCAGCGACCTGAGCGAGCACAAACCACCGAGCAGAAAGAAACAATCCCTTGCAAAATACTTCCTTTGATACAGTCAGCCGATTCTTTAATTTTTCAGCCGTTCCCGAACTTATCAACATATGAGGCGAAAATCTGTTCATAAGTTGTTTATAACCTTGTTGATAATCTCTTCAATTTTGTTCATTTATTTTCCAGGAAACTTATCAACACTTGATAAAAAAGAAATCCATAGCCTTTTCAACAGGTGAATATCTTTATAAATTATTATAAATCAGTATTATATAAAGATATCAACTTTTCAACAACACTATAATAATCATCAAGATTTAAATAAAAAAGATATATTTGTATTGAATTTAAAGGAAGGTCTCATGCCTGATTTCGATCCACGCTACTTCAATACCGATTCTTCGGCTGACAAAGATAAGGATTTGGATGGAATTATCCGACCGCAGGAACTTGACGATTTCACCGGACAGCGGGAAATCGTCTCCAATCTGAATGTTTACATCAAAGCGGCGAAAATGCGGGACGAAGCCCTTGATCATGTGCTGTTTCATGGACCTCCCGGCTTGGGAAAAACAACCCTTGCCCACATCATCGCCAACGAGATGGACGTGAATATGAAGATCTCGTCCGGACCGGTATTGGACAAACCGGGCGATCTCGCCGGCCTGCTCACCTCGCTGGAGAAAGGAGATGTGCTTTTCATTGATGAAATTCATCGGCTTTCCGCCGAAGTAGAGGAATATCTCTACTCCGCCATGGAAGACTATGTCATCGATATCATGATCGACAAAGGGCCGGGGGCGCGTTCCGTCCGCATTTCGCTCAATCCTTTCACACTCGTAGGAGCGACCACGCGCAGTGGCTTGCTGACTGCCCCGCTTCGGGAACGGTTCGGTATCAACTGCGCCCTGGAATATTACGACACCTCCGATCTGATTCGGATTGTCAAGAGGAGCGCGAGGATCCTGCACGTAGGAATCGACGAAGAAGCTTCGAAGGAAATCGCGCTTCGGAGCCGGGGCACGCCCCGCATCGCGAACGTCCTACTCAAACGTGTACGGGATTTCGCCCAGGTTATGGGGGATGGTCATATTGATTTGAACATCTCGCAATATGCCCTCAACAAACTCAAGATTGACACGAGAGGATTGGATTCCATCGACAACAAGATCCTCCGTACCATCATCACGACTTTCAAAGGAGGTCCGGTCGGCGCGAATACCATCGCTACTGCGATCAGCGAAGATCAGGGAACCTTGGAGGAAGTGTACGAGCCATTTCTGATCAAGGAAGGTTTTATCGTACGCACCCAACGGGGAAGGATTGCGACGGAACTTGCATATCATCATCTAGGGCTGGACGCAGAATTGAAAGTCAATAAAGAAGAAAATGGTTCGCTTTTTTAGTGCATTGCTTGCGTTCTCGCTGAGTGTCAACGCTTGGTGCTGTACTTCCGTGATCATTTCCGGACGGATCCGACCGGACGGAAAGCCCGTGATGATGAAACATCGGGATACGAATGAACTTCACAATGAAATCCGATGGTTTCAAGGGGATGTATATTCCTTTATCGGACTGGTCAATACACCATCCAAAGGCGGCGAAGTCTGGGCTGGAACCAACACGGCCGGATTTTGTATTATGAACACGGCTACATATGATCTGAAGGATGATGATGTACCCCAATCCGAAATGGACAAAGAAGGAGTCTTCATGTACAAAGTCCTTGGAGTCTGCGCGGACTTGCAGGATTTTGAGAACTTTCTGGACACGCTTCCGAAGCCTTGGGGGGTAGAGGCCAATTTCGGGATTATTGATGCGGAGGGAGGGGCGGCCTACTACGAGATGAACAATCACAAATGGACAAGGTTCGATGTGAATGCGATTCCTTCCGGATACCGGGTGGTGACGAATTTCACGGAAACCGGCCGGGTGGAAGACCGGCGCGGTGTGAACCGCTATGAAAAAGCCCAAGAAATCATTGCCGGCATGGATCTCGCTACAGCCGGACACAAGGAATTGTTCAACGCGATTTCCCGTTCCGGAAATCCCATTGAACGCGAAATCACTTCTTCTTCGATTGTGTTCGAAGGGATTGTTCCGGGAGAGGATCCGTCACACACCGTTATGTGGACACTCTGCGGCTTTCCGTCCAGCGCGCTCTATCTGCCCTGCACGGTTAAATACCATGCGTGCGACATATCTTCCCTTGTCTGCAGCAATGCTTTGTATGTTAAAAATAAAACGCAACGCAAAGGTTGCGCCGAGGTTTGTCGTAAAATCGAAAAACAGATCGACCGGAAATTCAATCACGAACTTTCGGCGCGAGAGTATGATTCACTCGTGTCGAAAATGGTGCGAAAGTACATAAACGCTTCGCTCAAAATTGCGGAATCCGATAAAAATCATTAAGATTGCGGGTTGAATTAACTTTATTTGAATAATACAAATCAAACATATTTAAAAATGGCCGATAAATTAATCTCGAAGATTCCTGACGGACCGTTGGCTGAAAAGTGGACCAAGCGCAAATCAGAGCTTCGTCTTGTCAATCCGAACAACAGAAGAAAACTTGAGATCATCGTTGTGGGTACGGGCCTGGGAGGAGCTTCCGCTGCGGCCTCTCTGGGAGAACTGGGATACAATGTAAAGATTTTCTGCATCAGTGATTCTCCCCGTCGGGCGCATTCTATCGCCGCGCAGGGGGGAATCAACGCAGCGAAGAATTACCAAAATGATAACGACTCCGTCTATCGTCTTTTCTACGATACGATCAAAGGAGGCGACTATCGTAGCCGGGAGGCCAATGTCTATCGCCTTGCGGAAGTCAGCGGTCCCATTATCGACCAGTGTGTCGCGCAGGGCGTTCCTTTCGCCCGGGAATATGGCGGTTATCTTGACAATCGTTCTTTCGGCGGCGTGCAGGTGAGTCGTACTTTCTATGCTAGAGGACAAACCGGCCAACAGCTCCTGCTCGGAGCCTATGCCGCGCTTAATCGTCAGGTTGCGGCCGGAACCGTGACCAGCTACCCGCGTTACGAGATGCTGGATCTTGTGGTGATCGACGGTCAGGCAAAGGGAATCATCGCCCGGAATTTGGTTACCGGTAAATTGGAGCGTTTCGGCGCTCATGCGGTTGTCATCGCGACCGGTGGTTACGGGAACGCTTATTTCCTTTCCACCTATGCAATGTATAGCAATGGTTCCGCAGCGATGCAGTGTTACCGGAGAGGGGCCTATTTCGGCAACCCCTGCTTCGCGCAGATTCATCCGACCTGCATTCCGGTTCATGGAGAGCAGCAAAGCAAACTGACGCTCATGTCCGAATCGTTGCGCAACGACGGCCGCATCTGGGTACCCAAAAAGACGGAGGATGTAATGAAGTTGCGCAAGCGCGAGATCAAGGCTTCCCAAATTCCTGAAGAGGATCGGGATTACTATCTCGAGCGCCGCTATCCTGCTTTCGGCAACTTGGTTCCGCGTGACGTGGCTTCCAGAGCTGCCAAAGAGCGTTGCGACGCCGGTTTCGGTGTAAACGAAAACGGTCTGGCGGTATTTTTGGATTTCTCTGATGCCATCAAGCGTCTGGGCCGTCAGCGGGTACAGGAACGCTACGGCAACCTCTTTGATATGTATTTCAAGATCACTGACGTAAGCCCTTGGGAAGAGCCGATGATGATCTATCCGGCCATCCACTATACGATGGGCGGCATTTGGGTGGACTACGATCTCCAGACTACGATCCCCGGCTTGTACGCGATCGGAGAAGCCAACTTCTCTGATCACGGAGGCAATCGCCTCGGCGCGTCTGCTCTCATGCAGGGTCTTGCCGATGGTTATTTCATCTTGCCGGTCACGCTGCCTGACTATCTTTCCAATAAATTCTTTGAGCCGAAGGCGGACACGAATGCTCCTGAATTCGAGCAGACAGAAAAAGAAGTGCAGGCGCGGATCGACCGATTGTTCGCTGTCAACGGGAAGGTTTCCGTTGATACTCTCCACAAGAAACTCGGCAACATCATGTGGGAATATGTCGGAATGACGCGTAATGAGGCCGGTCTAAAAGAAGGCATCAAACGGATTCGGGAACTCCGGGACTATTTTTGGGAGAATGTTTGCGTTCCGGGAACGCAATATACCTTCAATCAGGAATTGGAAAAAGCCCTCCGTCTCGTAGATTTCTTCGATATCGGAGAACTCATGGCCATAGATGCCTTGCACCGGAAAGAGTCGTGCGGCGGCCATTTCCGCGAGGAGAGCCAGACACCGGACGGAGAAACCAAGCGTGACGACAAGAATTTTATGTATGTCGCTGCGTGGGAGTACAAGGGAGAAGGAAAAGAACCCGTACTTCATAAGGAACCGCTTGACTATCAGTTTATCAAAGTAGCAACCAGAAACTATAAAGACTAACGGCAATGGATTTTAATCTGAAAATATGGCGTCAGAAAAACGCCA
>LSQX01074970.1_pt2 | contig 71980 bp, 54 predicted proteins | sample 654561 | NCBI WGS metagenome assembly LSQX01 (sample SAMN04489861, study PRJNA283612) | anaerobic digester metagenome | isolation source: 4 biogas reactors fed with cattle manure at either 37C or 55C with and... | place: Denmark: Kongens Lyngby | collected 2014
GAGTAGTTCGGCGAGGAACTCCGGTTCGAGCTTGCCAACCGGCAGCCGGCGTTGCAAGGCTCAGGCCTCCTCCGCCCGCAGGCACAACACGTCCACCAGGTCGGCGACAGAGTCCAGCACGAGGTCGGCGCCAAGCTCCTCGAACTGCTCCCGCGTGGTGCCGGCTGTAAGGACGCCCGCTGTCCATGCTCCCGCGGCCCTGCCGGTCTCGATGTCCGTGATATGATCGCCCACCATCAGCGTCTGCGCGGGCGTGGCCTCGAGCACCTCCAGCGCCAGGTGCAGGTGCTCGGGGTCGGGCTTGACGCGCACCACGTCGTCACGCGTAAGCAACACCTCGTGGTGCAGCGGGTGGCGGCTCACAACGCTCTCGACGCCGGTGCGGCAGTTACGTGTGATGATGCCCACGCGATGACCGCAGGCGCGAAGCATTTCCAGCGTCTCCGGCACTCCGGGGAAGGGCGCGGCAGTCGTGGTGGAAAGCAGTTCAACTTCCAGCATCGCCTGCTGCGCCTCTTCGTGGAAACGCTGACGATCGCTCTCATCGAGCAGCGCCATCGCGTCCTGCACGATCTCAAGGATGTAGCGCCTCGAATTAAGGTGCTCGATCAGCCGCCACCGCTCGGCGACTTCCAGCACCCGCTGCCGCATGAGGGCGAAGTCAATGTTGGTCTCCGCGAGGGTGCCGTCGAAGTCGAAGACGACGGCCCGGATCGCGGCCGGGTCGAAGATGAGTTGCTGCTGCTCGGGTTGAGTGCTCATGTGATGAAGACCGGCGAGGCCCACGCCATCTCGCCATCGGCCTGAGTGATGCGAAGGTAGTAGTAGTCGCCCGGGCGCGCCGGCTCAGCGTCGCTGAGGGTGACGCTGGCGCGGCTGTCAGCCGATGACACGGTCGCGATCTCGCGGTTGTTCTTCACGAGTTCGATGGCGCTCAGCGCTGCGGTGCCGATGATCTCGGCCTGCAACTCGGCGGGGCCGCTGATCTCCTCAGCGGCGATCTCGCCGCCCATCGGCGTGTCGCCGAGACTGAAGCGGACGATGATCCGTGCGCCGGTGGTGGCGTAGCAGCGACGGGCACGTAGCGCGTCGAAGATGCCGTCGCGGGTGAGGCTGTCCGCCCAGACGCCGGTGATCCCGGGCGGGGCGAGGAAGTCGGTCTCTGCAATCACATGCCAGCCGTGTACCAGCGGACGCGAGGGGCGGCCGTCGTGCGACTCCGAGCCACCGGTGAAGCCGAAGCGCCAGCCGCGCGCGAGGCCGTCCTGCAGATGGTGGCCGCGAGCCTCGCCCGTCTTGAAGTAGCCACCCGAGGGCAGATACTTGATCGGGTAGGGCTCGCCGGGCTTCTCCGAGCTGCCCCAGATGGAGAACACCTCGCAGCAGCGCTCAAGCTCCGCGTCGCTGTAGTCCCAGTTCATCCACGTGTTGCCACCGCCGCGGGCGGTGTGATGCGGGAATGAGAGCACATCCGCAGTCGGCATCGCCTCGCGCAGTGCTCGGAAGAGACCCTCGGCGGTATGTGTCGCATATTCGTTTGAACGGAAGATCGGCACCTGCTCGATGCCGCGCGCACGGTTGCGGCGGTAGATGATATGCCGGTGGCCGAAGTTGCGCGACATGTCCTGCGAGTTGCCCCACTCATAGCCGGGGAAGGTGACGAAGCGGCCGCTCTCGTTCAGCCGCCGATGCACCTCGATCTGCTGCGCCCATTCGTCATCGGTGAGGTTGAGGTCGTGGTCGGAGACGGTGGCGAAGTGGATTGCCGCCACGTCGCGCGCCCACGCGAGTGCATCCCCGACAGTAGGCGGGCCCATCAGCAGGTCCGCATCGCTGATGAGAGCCTGTGCGGGCCGCTCGCGGATGTGCGAGTGGACATCGCCCCAGTAGAGCGACAGCGGCCCTGGTTCGACGCTTACCTCCAGCGGATCGGAGCCCGCGTGAAAGCCGCCGAGGGTGGCCTCGATGTGATAGACGCCCGCCTCAGGCGCCACGATCTCCAGGTGCCCGAGACCTTCGTCAATCTGCACACTATCGAGATCGCTGGGGCCATCTGCACCGACGAGGCTGAGAGCCGCGGTGCCTGCGCCGTCGGTGGCGGTGGCGCCGATGCCGTTAAGTGCCTGCACGGTGACCCGAACGCGGTCACCGTACGTGGCACTACTGTCGGTTACGACCCGGAGGCCTGTGACCTCCGGGTCGATGAGCCTCTGAACGACCTCAGGGAGCGGCGGGGGCTCCTGTGCCATTGATGGCACCTCCGGTCTCCTGCTCGATCTGCTGCCCAAGCTGGTCCAGCAACTGCGTCTGCTGCTGGTTGAGCTCGAAGTAGGTGACCACATCGCCGCGGGCACGGGCCGCCTCGGCGTCGCGATTGAGCGCGAGGATCCGATCGAGCGTCTGGCGGACCGTCTCGAGCACCCCGGACTCGGCCCCCGGTGTTGCGGCGGTGGGCGGCTCAAACGCGTCATCGGGCAGCTCCACCTCGACTCCGAGGTCGCCGAAGATCTGCGTCAGTGCGCCCTCGATGGTGTCGCTGAAGGCGATCGAATCGCCGTAGACGAGGATGACCTTGCGCAGCTCGGGAAGACCGGTATCCTCGGCCTCGAGGTAAAGCGGCTCCACGTAGAGCAGCGAGTTCTCGAGCGGGATCACGAGCAGGTTGCCACGGATCACATTCGAGCCCGCCTGGCTCCAGAGCGTTATCTGCGACGAGATTGTCGGGTCCTGCCCGATACGCGACTCGATCATCCACGGGCCGTACACCAGTTGCCCCTTCGGGAAGTGATAGACCATAAGCTCGCCGTAGTTGGGCCCATCGCAGCGGGCGGCCATCCACGCGACCATGTTCCGCTCCTCCTGGCCCTGCAACACCAGCGGCATCATGATCAGGAACTCGGGCTCTTCCTCTCCCGGGAGTCGCATGACCACGTAGTAGGCCTCGACCATCCGGCGGCCGAAGGAGTAGATCTCCGGCGGCATGGCCCAGCGGTCCTCACCCTGATAGAAGACCTCGGGGTCCTTCATGTGGTAGTCGGCGTAGACGCCCACCTGAAGGGTGAAGAGAAGCTGCGGGACGCGCAGGTGGCTGCGCAGGTGATCGGACATCTCCTCGCCGCGCTTGAACAAAGTCGGGAAGATCTTGTCGTAGCACTGCACCAGCGGATCGGTGTCGTCAACGATGTAGTACTCGGGCGTCCCGTTGTAGGCGTCGCAGACAACCTTAACGGAGTTGCGGAAGTAGTTCCCCAGCGGTCGCAGTCCCTGCGAGTAGGGATACTTACCCGAGATCGTATAGGCGTCGTTGATCCACTTGAGCGAGCCGTCCTCATCAATGACGATGTAGGGGTCGGGGTCATACATCATGAACGGCGCGATGGCCTGCATCCGCTCGGGAAGAGTCCGGTTGATCTGGATGCGGCTCTCGTGCGTCGTCAGGTTCGTGAACAGGATGCGCACGTCCGGGAAGAAGCGGGCGAAGAAGGCGAAGCGCCGGAAGTAGGACGAAAGCTGCACGCCCCCGGTGCCGTCGTAGTGGATGTAGGCGTTGTCGATCTCACCAGTGCCCTCGCCACCGCGGGAGTAGTGAAGCTCCTGCTCCTTGGTGTTGACGATGACGAACTCCTGAGCGGTGATGTCCTCGGGCGTGCCGCCGTAGCCGCGTCGCGGCTGATTCGGGCCGGTTGCAGGCTGACCGGTACCCGGCCCCTCCGGAGTCTCTGCTCCGGGCTGCGCCTGCGGCTGCTGTGTCGTCAGAGGCTGCTCCGGCGGGCGCATCCGCTCAATCATCCGAGGATGCGTGGCGGTGCCGTAGTAGATCCCGAGGTTGGGCGTGTTCTCCTGCTGCGGGAGGCTCGGGATCCCGATATCCTGCGAGACGGTCAGCGGAATGCCATGCACCCAGTAGTTGGGGCGGCCCTCTGCATTGGTCTCATTGACCGGCGCGAGCGTAATGCCGTAGCCGTGGGTGTACTTCAGGTTCCTGTTGACCCATCGCTCCCGACCGGGAAGCTTATCGGCGTTGAGCTGCCGCGGCGCCAGCATGACCTGGCGGATCCGGCCATCTACCATGTAGCGGTCAACATCCACGTCCGGGAAGTTGTAGTAAGCGCGCAGCGCCTGCTCCTGGTTGTAGGTTCGCTGCAGCGGGCGATGGTCCCACAGGCGAATGTTCTCAATCGTCGCCCAGTTATCGCGGATCGTTTCGGGGGTGATGTCGTTGCTGATCGCAATGCTTCGGTCCTCCACCTCATGCGTACCGTAGGCGAAGTTGGTTGCTTCGATGTTCCGTGCGATGTAGGGCCGCTCATACTCAAGCTCGTTCGGCACTACCACGAGCTTCTGCATGGCCAGCGGATAGACTGTGCCGCCGAGCAGCGAGAGCAGGATCAGGGCCGCGACCGCGCCTGCGGGCAGCTTGTAGTTGCGGGTGCGGATCGCCACGATGGCGATGATTGCCGCAGCCAGCGACGCCGCCATCAGCAGATACAGCACCGGCAGGCGGGCGTGGATGTCGGTCCACCCCGCGCCGCCGCGGAAGGCGCCGGAGGCGTTGCCGAAGAGCAGATCATACTGGGCGAGCCGGTAGCTGTAGATCTTCACCAGCAGCGTGGCCGCCAGAAGGCCGAGGGCGTGTGCGCGCGCTCGCGGAATCGCCTGCACCGTGTTCCCGACGAGGCGGATGGCCTCCTGATACAGATGCACTACTACGCTGAAGACGAAGGTCACTACCAGCGCGTAGTAGAGCGACTGCCACATGTACTCAATGAAGCGCAAACGGAAGACGTAGAAGCCGGCGTCCTTGCCGAAGACCGGGTCGGCCTGGTTGAACGGGACCCAGTTGGCATACTGCAGCCACTCGATCCAGTGAGCACTCGCGACCACGCCGGCCATGACCGCGCCGACTGCGGCGAAGAGCAGCAGAGCGCGGTCGGCATACTGCTCGATCTGCTCGCGCTCCTCCTCCGGGAGCAGCCGCCGGCCGATGAACGTGACATCACCGGGCAGTGGCCTGCGCGCGAAGCGCAGGTTGGCGTAGAAGAACGCGAAGAACAGGCCGGCCACCACCACGCCGAGCACTACGCGGTTCCAGAAGATCGTGGTGAATACCGCTTCCTGCCCGAACGAGCCGAACCACAGATAGTCGGTGTAGAGCGTCAGGCCTTTGGCGATCAGCACCAGGCCGAAGACCACAGCGAACAGATATAGAACCCAACGGTTGGAAGTTGCCACCTATGAAGTCCTCCGATTCATTTACGGCATGTGCGGATAGGACGCATGCGGGTGCCCGAGAGCGTGGTTTCGTGCCGGGGGCATGGTTCATCGTGGCCTGTGCGGATGGCGGCTACTGCTCCGGCTCATCCTCGTCCAGTTCGATCCTGCCCAGCAGGTCCTTAAACTTCTCGAGGTCCTGCTCACTCTGTTCCACCGTCTCATCCACGATCTGCGCGACTTTCAGGACATCCTCGGCCACGAAGATCGGCACGTCGGCACGTAGAGCAAGAGCTATCGCGTCAGACGGTCGTGAATCAATCTCAAGCCGCTCACCGTCGCGCGTAACCTGCAGCAGCGCGAAGAATGTGCGGTCCTCAAGTCGCGTAACCTCAATTCGGTTGAGTTCCCAGCCCGTCTCGTCGATGATCGCCAGCAGCAGGTCGTGCGTGAGCGGTCGCCCGATGTCCTCTCCGCTGATCGCCATAGCGATCGACTGCGCCTCAAAGAGCCCTATCATGATCGGCAGAAGCCGGCGCTCTTCCTCATCGGCGAGAATCACGAGTGCCTGCCGGTTCGGATCTATCCCCACACGCTGGACCGTCATCTGGACCATCGACGTCGAGCCTCCTCCACCGTGCACCGAACCCACCCTCTGCGGTTGTCGGCAATAACCGCAGTCGCACACAGCAGGGCCTGTCATCGCAAAGTTAAGCCTATCACAGGCTGTTGCCGGAAGTCAAACTTGAGGGCCGGCCAATCGGGCAGGAGGCATCCCGTAGGCGCTGTTGCGGGCCAGTCACGTTCGGTGGAACGCAGATGGTCTATTTCGTGCGCGAATTGCGTCTGGCAAGGTAGGTGGACAGCGCGCGGCCCAGCGGCATGTCCGTAACGAAAAGCTCGTGATCCATGCCACGCCCCACGCAGCCATCGTGCAGGCAGTCAACATGTGACCGGATCGCCGCCTGATACTGCTCCCGCACCTGTTCTGCGTCCGTGGCGAGCCGTTCCCCGGTCTCCATATCCTCGACCAGGGCCGGTCCGTGGACGCCCAACTCAATCTCAGAGCGGTGCAGCACCTGCAGGACGATCAGGTCGTGGCCTCGACGGCGCAGTGTGGCGAGGGCCCTCAGTATCGCCTCCGGGTCATCGAGCAGGTCCGAAATCAACACGATCAGGCCGCGGCGCCGGATGCTGCCGCCAAGCTGCACGAGGGCCTGGCTAAGCGCAGTCTCGCCACCTGGCCGGGCCCCCTCCAGGCGGTCGAAGACGCCCTGCAGATGCCCCCTGCGGGTCAGTGGGGGCAGTTGATCGTGGATGGCATCATCAAAGAGGCTCAGGCCGACGGCATCCCGCTGGCGCCATGCCAGCCATGCGAGCCCGGCGGCGAGATAGCAGGCGCAGTCAAGCTTGGTCACGGCCCCTTCAGGGTAGCCCATCGAGGCGGAGGAATCGACGGCCAGCCAGACGCTGAGGCTGGTTTCGGCCTCGAACTGCTTCACGAAGAAGCGGTCGCTGCGGCCGTAGAGCCGCCAGTCGAGGTGCCGAAGCTCATCGCCGTGCGAGTAGGCGCGGTGATCGGCGAATTCGATGGATGCGCCGCGGAAGTGGCTGCGGTGGCGGCCGGAGTAGTAGCCCTCTACCATCGCCCGCGCCCGAAGCTCCATTGACGGGAGCGCGGCGAGAAGTTCGGCATCAACCGTGCGTGTGACGCTCGGGGTCGGGTTCACCCGCCCTCCCCATGCTCATGCACATCGAGCGCCTCAAGCCGCTTGATCTTCTCCTCGAGGCTCGCGGGAGGCGTCTTCTCCGGATGGCGCTCATAGTAGTACTTCGCGGCTGCCGCGATGCCCTCTTCGCCCAGCACCGAACAATGCACCTTCACCGCCGGAAGGCCGTCAAGCTCACTCACGACATCTGCGTTACCGACCTTGAGGGCGTCCTCCAGGGTCTTGCCCTTGACCATCTCGGTGAGGATCGAGCTTACAGCAATGGCGGCGCCGCAGCCGAAGGTCTGGAAGTTGATGTCCTCGACGACCTCGGTATCGCCGTTGATCCGCATGGTGATCTTCATTATGTCGCCGCAGCGGGGGTTGCCCACTTCGCCAATCGCGTTGGCGTCCTCAAGCACGCCGACGTTGCGCGGGTTCTCGAAGTGATCCATGACCTTCTCGGAATATTGCATCAATCGTCACTCGATTCGGTGAGATTCGTGATTTCTGGCGTGGAACCAGTCGCACGCGCGCATTATATCCTATCGGCGCGCAAAGGGGCAACATGTGGCATGGCCCAGAGACTACTGCGGCGGCGGAACCGGCAGCAGTGACGGAGACTGCGGCGGCGGTGCGCTCTGCAGCATCTCAAGCGTCGCCTCGCGCAGATTCTCGTCGTTGATCCTGATAGCCGCCCCACGGCGCGCCTCGTGGATCCAGTCGGCGCGGGCATAAGGCAGCTTCGCCCGCACGATGCGCGCCTGTATCTCGTCGCGCGCTTCCTCGAGCGGCCGATAGCCCGCCCCGGCCCGGTCCTCGATCTTCAGGATCGCCCAGCCGTCGGGCACCTCGATTGGCCCGGAAACCTGCCCCGGCTCCATCTCGAAGGCCACGTCGGTGATGGCGCGAGTGTAGTCATCGCGCTGGAACCAGCCCATGTCGCCGCCCTGTTCGGCAGTCGCCGAGTCGATCGAAAGCGCCTGCGCCAGTCCCTCGAAATCGCCACCGGCCTTGAGCGTTTCGTCTATCGCCTCAGCGTCCTCTTTGCTCCCCACGAGGATCAGGCGGCCCTTCATCCGCTCGCCAAGTCGGTAGTCCTCCCGCTGCTCGCGGTAGAAGTCGGCGATCTCCTGGTCGGCGATGGTCATCGCCGCCCGCGCGAGCTTGTCCAGCAGCAGGTCCGTCCGAAGCTGCTCGCGGTATTGCTCGCTGCTGACATTGCGGCGCTGGAGGATCGCGAGCATGTCGGCCTCGGAGCCCGCCTCGGCCATCGCACGCTGCCAGCGGAGGTCCATCTCATCGTCGGAGGCAGTCAGATCGGCTGCGGCGGCCGCCTGGTGGATCAACTGGGTGTCTATCAGGTCAACCAGCACCGCCGGACCGCGGCGCATGCGCAGTTCATCGAGCAGGTCGCCGGCGGTGATGGCGGTGCCATCAATGCGCGCCACCACAGCCCGCTCCTCAGCGGGAGTGCATGATGTCAGTGCTGCCGCGGAGAGGACCACCGCGGCGACAAGTAGACAGCTTCGGATCATCCTCAGTGACAGCGTCATCCGGCACAACGCCCCTTCACGTGCCCTCTTCGCGAGAGGCCACTCGGATCAGTCTACCGTTACTCTCGTAGAACCACGCGGAGCCTCCGCCCTCCTCGACCCATTCGAGGAGGCGTTCGAGCAACTCATAGCCCCAGAAGTAGCCGGGAAGCTCCTCGGCATACTCGATGACAACCACCGACGGCCGCACCTCTACCCAGCCGCGCAGATCGCGCTCGGGCGTGCGGACGGAGCGGACGATCAGCCGCTTGCCGACCGCCTCTTCGACCTGGGCGATGCGGGCGTCGATATCCACAGGCGACTTCCTCGAACATTCAGGCTCCTGCGGGACGCATCTGCCGTTGAGATGCGTCGGCCGTTGCCGTTTACAGAACAACCGCGTCGCTTCGCGCCGCCCCCTGCGAGGGCGCAGGGGCCACACAACGACTCCGGCAACGGCAAACGACAACTGCGACGGCACAGGTCGGCACGGGGGCCGACCTCTCCAACGGCACACGACGCATGCCAACGGCTACGGCGACGACAACGGCCCACGGGCGAGGGCGCCCGTGGCACATGATGGACGTAAGTCTGCCGCGAGCCGTCGCCGTCGCTGTCGTTTCTTTCGTTGCTTCCGCTGCCTTCGTTGCTGCCGTTCGCTACACCCGCACCGCCTCGGTGACCTGCGTGTCATTGTGCTCATACGGCGGCGAACAGGCGCAAAGGATCACCAGCGGCTCGATGCCGGTAGCGGTCACGCGGTGTTCGGCGCCGGGCACAATCAGTCGCGCATCGCCAGGCCCGACCTCCTCGACTTCGCCGCCGATCTCCAGCATCCCCTGCCCCGAGAGCACATAGTAAATCTCCTCCGCCTCCGCGTGCCGGTGGCGAAGAGTGCTTCTGCCACTCTCAATAACGGCCCGGGCGAGGCTGAGGTTCCGGGATCCCTCCCGCTCAGGCCGAATAAGCTCGAGAATCCGCGAACCATCGAGGGTAGTGTACTCTTCCGCGTCGCCCGCCGCAGGCATCGCTCTCTACCTCCCGACCCACACCGGCGAGGTCCACGCCATCTGCCCGTTGGCCTGCGTCACGCGCACGTAGTAGTAGTCGGCGCCCTCGCCCGAGCCCTCGTCTTCAATCTCCAGCGACGCCTCATAGCTCTCAGGCAGCACGAGGCGATCGATCTGCACGTTCTCGGTAGTGAACGCGCCGGTGAAGGCCGTCTCAGACTGCGCCGCAAGTTCCCCGAGCGTGCGCTCGATCGTCAGCGATGAAGGCCGCGTCACCCGCAGCGTCACCTGCGCATCCGCGGGGCCTGCGATCTCGAAGTACATGCGCTTGGTCGGGTCCTCCGCCAGCGCACCCTCGCGCGCGGTGAAGGACTGCCAGCGGCACGCGCTGTCGCTTCTCTCGAGCACCCGGTCGCGGCGATATTCCTCATAGGGAGCCGCCTGCCACGCGGGCACTGCGTTGACGATGGTAGCGCCATCGAGCCGCAGTTCCATCTCCCAGTCGCAGGTGCGCGGCATCGAGAGCGTCGCCCACGGTCCCCAGCCGTAGCGGACATGGCAGCGCGCCCTGCCGGGCCATGGATCGAGCGCCGGCTTCTGCTTGCCGAAGGCCCGCGCGATCGGCTCCCCGTTGCGGATAAGCTCGACCATGCTGATCTCATCCCAGCCGATGACGCTCACGGCGATCTCGCGCACATCGCTCGCCTCAAGCTCGCTGCCCATCGGCTGCCCATTCACGCTGAAGTCGATCTCGATGCGGTCGCCCGAGACGGCGTAGCAGCGGCGCTTGCGCAGGGCGTCGAAGATCGCCTCGCGCGTGAGTTCCGGCGCTATCACCGCGGCTATGCCCTCGCCCCACGCTCCGGGATAACCGAGGTGATCGTCGGTCGAGCCGACGCAGCCGAGCCGCATGCCCTGATCGAGCGCCCACTGCCATGTGCTGGAAGTAGCGCGGCCGCCCATCGAGTGGCGGATGTAGTCGTGCAGGCCGCGGTCCCGCTCGGCGCCTCCGTGCTCGGAGATGATCTCAGCGATCGGCGAGAGGTCGGTATCCACGTGCTCCCACATCTGCCCGCGCCAGAGGCGGGGGTAGCCAGGGTGGTGGGGAATGAGCAGCGCGCCCATCTTCCGCGCGTAAGCCTTCAGCCCATCGAGCGTGGCGAAGTAGCGCAGTTCGCCGGAATCGTCGGGGAAGACGATGTGATAGTCGCCCCACGAGATCGAGTGGAACTCCCATCCGGGGAAGGTGACGAACTCGCCGGGACGGTAGTAGCTGCGCGTGAGGCGCTGCACCTCGGGCCACTGCGCGCGCAGATCGGCGAAGCCATGCACCCACTTCATGTGCGCGTTCTGCGGCATCACGGGCATGTCGGGCCATTGCGAATGCCCGGCGTGCGCGAAGAAGTCGAGGTGCTCGCGGGCTATCTCAAACGATCGTGCGAGCGATCCCTTCGCGTAGCCCGCGGCATTGTGATTGTGCAGGTCGCCCCAGTAGATCGGCATGTCTGGTCCTCCCGATGAATGACCGAAGGGGCCGGACTCGGCCGCTCCCATCGAGCGTCCTCGTGCGGCCCCTCCTCGTCTTCAGTCTCAGACTACCCCACGTTGAGCTTCGCGATGTAATCCTGAAGCTCGCTCTGCAGATTGTTGCGCTGCGTGGTGAGGTCGTCGATCTCCTTGCGCACCCGGTCGAACTCGTCCTCCTGCTCCGTGAGCTTCGTCACGTAGCGGGTGTAGAGTTCGCTGTCACGGTCAAGCTGCTCCATGTTCTGCCGGATGCGGTCCTGCTCCTCGCCGATCTGCTCCAGGCGTGCCTGCCGTGTCGCAATCTCGCGCTCGATGCCGGCGATCTGCTGCTTCATCTGTATGATTTGCTCCAGCGCGGCCTTCACGTCGGCCGGAAGCTCGCGCCACTGCAGATAGTAGCCGACCCGATCGATGCTCTCTGAGGTCAGCGCAACGCGCTCGGTGATCGGCTGGCGCATCTTGACGGTGAGCTTCTCAGTGGCGCCAGCAGGCACCTCGACCTCGATGCGGTAGAGGTCACGGGTGGTCTCGGCCGCCTCCGCCGGCTCAACAAGCTCCCAGCCGCCTCGGCGCGGGTGCTCGATCAGCACCGTCCGCGCCTCTTCGGCGTTGTTCTTGATCGTATACTCGATGTCGTTTGTCTGCGTAAGCTGCGCGATCAGCACGCCGTTGACGATCTTGATCGACTCGCGAGTCTGATCGCCGCCCTTAGCCTCCGGGGCGACCTCAACCGCGGTGTCCATCGCGTAGCTGATCAGGCGCTTGTCGCCGGGGCCAAGGTCATCCACCAGCGCGTCGCCCGCGTAGGCGCCGCCGTCGAAGACGGTGATCGCCCCACCCATAAGCGCGAGGCCCGTGGAGTTGGTCAGCCGCAGTCCGTGCATCGGATACTTCGAGTTTGCCTGCGGGCTGTAGATGGAGAGCTTGTCGGTCTCGACCGGCTGGTTGACGATCGGGATCATCGCCGAGCCCTGGCGGTTGATCGAGATCGGCTGGTTGATGGCGTAGTGGAACATCTCGCCGACTTCCTCGCCCGCCGCGGCGGCTGCGATGCCTGTGCCCGCAAGCGCATCGGCCGCAATGCCGCCGCCGAAGCCGCCTGGTGCGCCGGGTGCGGCCATACCGACCCCGCTGTCCATCATACTCATCGAAGGCGCGGGAGCGGCCATACGCGCCATCGCACGCTCCTCTTCGGGTTCCTTGGCACCCTCGTCCGCCTCAGCTTCCTCCAGCGCCGCGCCGTACATCCGCGGACGCGCAGCCACCTGCGTCTGCACCGGGACCTCTGGCCGGTCCACGTAGACCGGCTGGTAGAGGTCCTGCGTGAAGCTCACGGGGCGGCCGGAGACGAGCGCGAGGTTGACCTGCTCCCAGTCGGTGTCGGTCGTGTTCTCCACGATCGCCCAGCCCTGCAGGAAGCTCTCGCCACGATCCGCGACGAGGCGGTACGTGGTTTTCCAGACCGGGGTCTCGAGCAGGTAGCCCACGGACACCTGCCGCGCACCCTGGCCGTTGAAATGCAGTTCCACTCCGCGCTTGGAGACGTCGCGGTTGGCGGCGATCGCGGCGAGCGCCTTGCGCAGGTCGGTGGAGAGTTCGTCGCTGATCAGCCTGGCGTCCCTGATATGCCAGATCGCGACCTGCTGCATCCCCGCGTCGGTGACGATGTTGACGACCTCGAAGCGAACCACGTTATCCTCGACCGTCTTCTCCTGCCACTCAGTGCCGAGGATCGTGCCGCGAACTTCCTTGCCATCATTTGTGGTGATGGCGACTTCCGCACCCCGCAGGCGCGAGAGAAGCTCACCGAGGGAAGGCTCATCCGCGATATCCACCGCGAAGGACCCGAGGGTGCGCTCCAGTGGGTCGCGCGGGGCGTAGGTCACGGGGCCGATTGTGCCGCCGGAAAGGTCCTGCAGCACCATCGACTTGAGGATGTCGTTGATCTGCTCGGCACGGAATGAAAGCTCGACCGACTGGTCGTCTCTCACCATGCCCTCATGCTGGAAGAACCCCACGCCGCTGGAGTAGAGCACGACGTGGCTGAGCGGCAGGTCGGCAGCGAATGCACCGCCCGCGGCAGTCGCCATTATGACCACACCTATCAACAGTGGATTGAACCTCATGTGCAGGACCTCCTTGGTAGTGAACGAAACCGGTGAGCCGGAACGTGACAGGCGGCAAGTGACGGCACAACGGCGGCGGGGTACAAGCCCCCGCCCTATAACATCTCCTACGCCCTCTTCATTGCGCCGAGGACGTTGGCGGCGCTGGCGAGATAGAGCCTCCCGTCGGCCTCCGTCTCGTTTACCCACTCGGGAGCGTCTTCCTGCTCCAGCAGGTCCGCCGCGTCCTCCAGCAGCATTACGGCCGTGGCGTGGTCGTAGCGATCCAGCACCATCGCCGCCCAGCCTGTCGCCACCGGCCAGTAGCCGCCGTTTTGATAGGTGCCGCGCGGGTAGTCGGCGAGCATCTGCTGCCAGTAGCGCGGAGCAGGCAGATGACGTACCGCGCCGCGCAGGAAGCAGCGGTCGTAGTGGTCGAAGAGCCACTCCCCCACGCGCACGGTCTGCGTCTTGCTCAGCGCCCGGACCACTCCCGCATACGTGCTGCCCCACAGGTCGATCTGATTGCACTCGACGCTGGCGGCGTGCATCATCCCGTTGCGCTCGTCGCGGAAGTCGCTCATCCGCTGCGAGGCCTTGTCCGCCATCTCGAACCATGTGTGGGCCGCGTCATGGTCCTCGATCCGCTGGCACATCTTCGCGAGGATCATGCACGCTTCCCAGTAGAGCAGCGAGGAGTAGAGCACCTCGCCGGTCATGCCTACCGTGTCGGTGAAGCCGTAGCTTGAGTGCGGGTTGGCAGGATCTATCCAGACGAGGTGGTCGTCGGACAGCGGGAGTGTCTCCATGGCGTCCATGATGGCGTTCTTGTGCCGGTCCAGCAGCTCAAAGTCACGGGTATGATCGGTGTAGGCGTCGATGAGCTTGACCGCGAACTGCGCGTTGTCGGTGGGCGGCTTGTCGCCGTGGATGGTGTAGCGGGCGCGGCCGTCGGTGTAGACGCAGTTGGCCATCAGGCCATCCTCGCGCTGCCCAGCCATGAGGAAGTCGATCGCGGCGGCCATCTCTTCGGGCGGGATGAGCCGCCCCGCGCCCTCGACGGCGTAGCAGAAGTCGCGGAAGTAGATGCGCCCCGGGTACTTCCCCGCGCCATCGGGCTGGAAGATCCAGGTGCCGTCATCGGCCTTGATGCGGGCGGCGTCGAGACACTTCTTCGTCACTGCCTCGACGCGATCAACTACGCTGCTTTCTATCTCGACGGGTCTGAGGAAATGTTTCATGGGTGTAGCGTGAGCCTCCTGCGCGTCAATGCGCCCAACGCCACCGTGCTTGACGGAGCGACGGGCATCGGGGTTCCATGCAAGGAGCGACTACTTCTTCTTAAGCCTGATCCGCCGCCACTGCTCCCACGAGGTCAGCGATGCGCGCGACGTCATGGCGGCGGCAGTAGGCGGCGATGCCGTCAATGACCTGGTGCATGGCGGCCGGTTCGACGAAGTTCGCGGTGCCCACTGCGACACCGGTCGCGCCGGCGAGGATGAGCTCCAGCGCGTCGCCCGCGTTCATCACGCCGCCCATGCCGATCAGCGGCAAGTCAACCGCCCGCGCCACCTCGTAGATCATGCGGACGGCGACCGGCCGCACGGCGGGCCCGGAGAGGCCGCCGGTCACGTTACCAAGGTGCGGGAGGCGGCGCTCGACGTCAATGCTCATGCCGAGCAAAGTGTTGATGAGCGAGAGCGCGTCCGCACCGGCCTGCTCGGCGGCACGAGCGATCACGGTGATGTCCGTCACGTTCGGCGAGAGCTTCACGATCACCGGCAGGTCAGTGGCCGCGCATACCGCCTCGGTCAGCCGCCCGGTCATGTCGCAGTCCACGCCAAAGGTCATCCCCTCTTCCTGCACGTTTGGGCAGGAGATGTTGACCTCCAGCGCGTCCACTCCGTCTATCGACAGCATCTCCGCCAGACGCGCGAACTCCTCCACGCTCCGGCCAGAGATGTTGACGATCACCGGCACCCCGAATCGTTGCAGCGCCGGCAGCTTGTCGTCGATGAAGACTTCAGCACCGGGGTTCTGCAGGCCGATCGCGTTGAGCATCCCGGCGGGCGTCTCACGCACACGCGGCTGTGGGTTGCCCTCGCGCGGCTCAAGCGTCACGGCCTTGGTGACGATCGCGCCAAGCTGCGAAAGATCGAGGTAGGGCTCGTACTCGACACCGTAGCCGAAGGTGCCTGAGGCGGACATGACGGGATTCTGCAGATGCAATCCGGCTATCTCGACCGAGAGGTCGGGGCAGGTGACGGTCATCGGCGCTTCATCCTCTCCCAGTCGATCTCCGTGGCATCGAACACCGGCCCATCGGCGCAGACGCGGACGTAGCCGCCCGCGCTGGCCGGAACCGCGCAACCGAGGCAGGCGCCGACGCCGCAGCCCATCCACTGCTCCATCGAGACGTAGCAGGGGACGCCTGCATCGCGGCAGATGCGGGCGACCGCGGCGAGCATGCCGTCGGGGCCGCAGGCGTAGACATGCTGAGGCCGGTCGCGCTCAAGCTCAGGCGCCAGCACATCCGTCACGAGGCCGGTCTCCCCGGCGCTGCCATCCTCTGTCACCGCGGTGAACTCATCGCAGCGAGCGGCGAACTCCGTCCAGCACACGAGGGCCTCCTGGTTCGCGGCGCCGAAGATGGAGCGCACGTAGGGCTGGCGCTCCATCAGCCGCAGGCCATCGGCGAAGAAGATCAACGGTGCGACGCCAATGCCGCCCGCGACCAGCACTACGTCTTCGCCACCCGCGGGTGCCTCCCAGCCATTGCCCAGCGGCCCGAGCAGGTCGTAAGCCACGCCCTCATCGTGGGTTGCGATGATCCCGGTTCCGCGTCCGACGGTGCGCACGAGTATCTGCACCTCGCCGGTCTCCGGCTGGGCCAGCAGGATGGAGAACGGGCGCCTCAGCAGCGGGTCCGTCCCATCGCCGATGCGCAGGTGGACGAACTGCCCCGGTTGCGCCGCCTTCGCGACTTCCGGGCAATCCAGCGTAAGCAGATAGTGACCCGAAACTACTTCCTCCCGGTGCCTCAGTATTGCGGTCGCTCGTGGCATCTCTCACCTCGGATCGAACCGTTGCCTCCGCTGTCGCAGAAAGCCGGGCGGACTTTGCTTCTATTCGCCTCGCGCGGCCGACAGTCCTTGCGCATGGCAGGTCTCCTCTTCCGCGGCGCGAACTGAATCCCGTTCACGAAGAACAAGGAGGCACCCATCATGCGCGCTGTCGCGGCCATCTCCCCCGCTCCCCTGATTGCCGGCACACTCTCCACGTGGCATTACGAGATCGTCCTGCGCGGCGCGCCGGTGGAGACGGGCGGGTGCGTGAAGATCGCCTACGACCTGCGCGGAGAGTCCGGCTACGACGCATTCCCACAGGCCAGCGACGCCACAGCCGCCAACTACGCCACCTGCGAGGGGCCTGAGGGTGTCACGCTGCGCCTGGAGGGCTATCGCTCGCATCACGCGCAGCATGGGGCAACCACGCTGGAGGAGAAGATCGAGAGCGAGTCCTACTTCTGGCGCGACCTGCTGGGGATGTACTCCTCACTGAACCTGCACATCCTGCGGATCGAGGTTGCCGAGGGGCGGCTGGAGGCGGGCGACGTGCTCCGGGTGACGCTGGGCGGCACCTCCGGCGGTTCGCCGGGGATGCAGGTGCCGGGGCAGGCGAAGAGCGACTGGCGGCACTGGGTCTGTGTGGAGCGCAGCGAAGCAGCACCGCTTGAGCTTCTCGGCGGCGATGTGCTGGTGGTGGAGCCGAGTGAGCCTGAGCGGCTGGTGGTGTTGGCGCCGTCGGTGGTCGCACCGGATGAGGAGATACCGGTGGCGCACGTGGTGCTCGACGCCCACGGCAATCCGATCCGGCGCGTGCGGGCGCAGTTCCCTCCCGCACAGAACGATCCCACCGCCGCTGAGTTCGCTGAGGGCTCTTACATCATAGACCGCGTGCGGCTTGAGGATGAGCGCGTGGGGCTGGAGGGGCAATCGAACCCGATCGGAATCGTTGAGGAGCCGCAATACCGGCTCTACTGGGGCGAGATCCACGGTCATACCTGTATCTCCGACGGCGGACAGCGCACTCCCGAGCAGTTCTACCACCACGGCCGCGACACAGCGCTGCTGGACTTCTGCGCCATCGCCGACCACGACTTCGGTATCGGCCTGTATGACCCGGAGAAGTACTGGGCGATCATCCTTGAGGCAGCGCGTGACTTCAACGAGTCCGGGCGCTTCGTTACCCTGCCGGCGTGGGAGATTTCGCACGCCGGTCTGACCGAGGGCGCGACCTACGGCCACAAGAACGTCTACTTCCTCGACGACGATCCCCCGTTCTGGTCGTCCAGCCCCTACGGCAAGTCGCGGGCGAATCAGACCTACACCCATATCGAGGAGCTTATCGAGCGGCTGGAGGCCTGGGGCGGCGAGTTCATGCTCGTGGATCACACCTCGCATCAGATGACCGACTGGGCGAGGATCGTCGAGGGCTATACGCGCCTTGTGGAGGTCTACTCGTTCTTCGGCGGCTCGGAGGCGATGGACGTTCCCGGGCCAACGGTTGGGCGGCTCAGTGAGGGCAGGACCTCACGCGACGGCCTCGACCTCGGGCACATGCTCGGCTTCACCGCCGGGACCGACACGCACATGGGCGCGCCGGCCGCCTATCAGGAGACGAGCTTCGGACACGGGCGGCTCCCCGGACTCACGGCGGTCTGGGCTACCGAGCTTTCGCGCTACGCCATCTGGGATGCACTCTGGAACCGCCGCACCTACGCCACGCGAGGCGAGCGCATTCTGCTCGATGCAACGGTGAGCGGAGCGATGATGGGTGACGAGATAATGCTGCAGGCCCCGGATGAGCCGCGTCGAATCGATATATCGGTGGCAGGCACCGCGCCGATCGAGACGATCGAGCTTATCCACAACGGCGAGACACTGCGAAGCTGGACCGGTAAGGGCCGCTGGGACATGGCCCTCGAGTTCGAGCACGAGGGACAGATGGAGGGCCTCGGCTCGACGCCGGGACTGGGGTACTACTACACGCGGGTGACCCAGGGAGGCGGCGGCATCGCCTGGTCAAGCCCCACATGGGTCCACTTGCCGCAGTGAGGCACCGAGGCGGAGGAGAGAGCGCTCATGCACGGCTGGCATATCGGCAGGCTCTTCAACATTGCGATTGAGATCAACTTCACGTGGCTGATCATCTTTGGCCTTATACTGTGGAGCGTCACCGCCAACATACTTCCCGGCGCGGCGCCCGATGCCACCCCCACTGAGCTGTGGATCACCGGGCTCATCACCACGCTCCTGTTCTTCGGCTCACTGGTGGTCCATGAGCTTTCGCACTCGATCATGGCGAACCGCCTCGGCGCGGAGGTCTCGCGCATCACGCTCTTCGTCTTCGGCGGCGTGTCGCAGATGAAGCGCGAGCCCGACACCCCGAGCAGCGAGTTTAAGATCGCAATCGTCGGCCCGCTTTCGAGCGTGATCCTCGGCGGGCTCTTCATCGGCCTGTATTTCATTGCGCGGCAGGCCGAACTGCCGCGGCTGTGGTACTCCGCGCTGCTATGGGTCGGCCAGATCAACTTCGCTCTGGCGATCTTCAATATGCTGCCGGGCTTCCCGCTTGACGGCGGCCGCGTACTGCGCTCGATCCTCTGGAACGCATGGGACAGCCTCGACCGCGCGACACGCGTAGCGTCGAATATGGGCCGCTTCTTCGGCTACGGGATGATCGGCCTCGGCTTCTTCGCCATGCTTTTCGGCGGCATCGGCGGCCTGTGGCTGGTCGCGCTCGGCTGGCTGCTCTCCAGCGCGGCGGGGGCGAGCTATCAGCGCCTGCAGCTTGAGCGGGCGCTGGGGGATGTGTACGTGCACGATCTGATGAGCAGCCCCGTGCAGACGATACCCGCGAACGCCACGCTGCAGGAGGCGGCCGAAGAGTACTTTATGACCGCTCGCTTCAGCGCATTCGGCGTTGATGGCGAAGGCGAGCTTACCGGCATCATCCGGCTCGACGACCTGCAGCAGGTGCCGCGCGAGCAGTGGGGCATGACGACGGTCAGTCAGGCGATGCAGCAATTCGAGCCGGCGAAGATGACGGTGAACTCGGACGTTGAGGCCGTCGAGGCGATGATGAAGATGGCCGAGTATGACATGGGGCGGCTGCTGGTCACCGACCATTCGGGCAACATCATCGGGATCATCAGCCAGAGCGACATCCGCCGCCTGCTCCGCGTCAGAGGCGGGTTGGGCGTGTAGCCCGAAAGTCGGAATCATCTGAGCGCACTCCCCGTCACTACCAGCGAACGACACATCATGGTAGCAGAGGAGTGTATAGATGAACTTGACGAAGGTGCTGATGGGTATTGCGGTGGCGGGGCTTGTGCTGGGTGGGCTGGTCTGCGGGTTCGCGACGGCTGCTGAGCACCAGTGCGACGGACAGTGTCGCCCGGACAGTGCGAACTGGCAGGAGTACCTCGAAGCTAACGATGCCAACGGCGATGGGATGATCTCACTTGAGGAGTTCGCTGCCGAGGATCATGTCTTCATCCGCATAGACGCGGATGGCGACGGGCTGATCAGCCGCGAGGAAGCCATCGCCGCCGAGGCGACGCGACACCAGCAACAGGGGACGCGCGGGCAGTTCCAGGCGACAGTGGACCCCGCCGAGCGCTGGCAGCGGATGCTCGATCATGTGGATGCGGACAAGAGCGGGACTGTCTCGCAGGATGAGTTCTCCGGCCCCGATCACGCCTTCACCCGGCTCGATGCCGACGGCGACGGGCAGTTGACTGAGGCCGAGGTCCTCGCCGCCGCTCCGCGGATGCAGCAGCGGCAGGATGGCGAGGGCGGCGGACGAGGCGCGCGGCTCGCCCCGGCGGAGCGCTGGCAGCAGATGCTCTCCACGTGGGACGCCGATGAGAGCGGGACCATCTCCCGCGAGGAGTTCCGCGGCCAGGACCACGCGTTCGATCGCCTCGATGCCGATGGTGATGGCCAGATCAGCGAAGAGGAGGCACTCGCGGCGAAGGCTGCGATGCGGCAGGGCGGACGTGGCGCCGGCAATCGCCGCTGAGCGCCAGTCGCGAGACGCAAGTTCCACCAGGGTCGCGGCGGTAGCTCTCGCCGCGGCCCGTGCTGTACCCGGGCTGAATCGCGGACCGCCGTTACCGAACGACATCGCCACTTTGCGCCGCCCCCTGCAAGGGCGCCTCCTTCACACACATCTCGCGACGAGAGGCTTTGCTTCGCGCGGCGCCGTGAAGGGGCCGCACGAAGCCTGAGCGTCGTTTGCGAGGGCTGAGGTCGGCCCTCTACGGTCGTCTCAATGGGTGGTGGACCGAACAACCGAATGGGCCGACCTCGCGCAGCTTGCTTCGCAACCTGCCCTCGCGCGGCGGTTCCACTGGCAAACGACCGCATTCCGAGATGTGCATAAAGACCAGACAAGGGCGCAGGGGCCACAATGACAACAATGGCGGGGCGGGGTACAAGCCCCCGCCCTACAACGACATCGTCACTTTGCGCCACCCCCTGCAGGGGCGCAGGGGCCGCAAGTTGACAGTGTTTTCAGGTATCGCATATAATCCGAACAGTCACCTACGGGGGCGTTCGGTATAGTAGTGTCCGGAACGCGTGAGCGGATTGATGCGGGTGAGGTGCTGATTGTGACCGAGAGCCGCGGCTTTGGTGTCATTGGTACGGGCGTGTGGGGAGAGACACACCTCAAGACGTACTCCACGCACCCCGGGGCTGAGCTCGTATGCATCTGCGACCTTGATGAGCAGCTTGTCCGGCAACGCGCCGAGCAGTACGGCGCGCGCTGCTGCTGGACCACCGATTACCACGAGTTGCTTGAGCGCGATGACGTCCACGCTGTCTCCGTCGTAACCCCTGACTTCCTCCACCGTGAGATAGCCACCGCCGCTCTTGAGGCCGGGAAGCACGTTCTGCTCGAGAAGCCGATGGCTACCACTGTCGAAGACTGCGAGGCGATGATCGCCGCCGCGGAGGCCAATGGTGTGACGCTGATGGTGGACTTCCACAACCGCTGGAACCCGGCGATGTGGGGCATCAAGCAGCGGATCGTCTCGGGAGAGATGGGCACGCCGCAGATGCTCACGGTGCGCCTCAACGACACGATCTACGTCCCCACTGAGATGCTCAGTTGGGGCGGCAAGTCCACGGTCATCTGGTTCCTTGGCAGCCACGCCGTGGATCTGGTCCGCTGGCTCTTTGACGACGAGATCGTCCGCGTCTACTCCGTCTCGCGCTCGCGAGTGCTGGCGGAGCGTGGGGTTGACACCCCGGACTTCTTCCACACCATCTGCGAGCTTGCGGGCGGTGGAGTGGCGCACATCGAGAACTGCTGGATCATGTCCACGGAGATGCCGACGGTTTTCGACTTCAAGATGGAGGTAGTTGGCTCAGAGGGCACCGCTTTTGTTGACGCGAGTTCGCACCGAATGCTCCAGACCTACACCCCCGAGGGACCGAGCTACCCGGATGTGGCCGTTGTTACGGACATCCACGGTCAGCCCAACGGCTTCGGGGTTCAGAGCATCCGCCATTTCGCCGACTGTGTTATTGAGGGGCGCGAGCCGGTAGTCACGCCCGCTGATGGTTTGCAGAACACGCGCGTGCTGGTCGCCATCCACGAGTCGGCCCGCACAGGTGAGCCCGTAGAGGTCTGACACACCGGCCTCTGGTGGAGCGGACAGCCGCGCCGGGCGTGATATGCGGCTGCAAATGTATGCCGACAGACGGGACGGAGGGGGAGAAAGGTAGTCGGCTGGGTGCCATCGGTCAACGGTCAGCTAAGGACTGCCCTTTGTACCATCGCGTTTCGCGAGCGGCTGCTCGAGTACAGCCTCGACATCGCCTGCGAGTCGTCCCTTGACGGAGTGGAGATATGGGGACGCGAGCCGCACATCTCCGAGGAGTACGATGCCAACCGCGTCGCCGCTGCTCGGAAGATGGTTCACGATCGCGGCCTTGAAGTAGCGGTCTTCGGCTCCTACCTCCGCCCCGGCGCGGTGGAGACGGAGAGCATGCCATTACGCGACGTCCTGCAGATAGCGGCGGGACTGGAGGCGCCCATCGTTCGCGTCTGGGCCAGCAATGTAGGGTCGGATGAAGCCGACGACGAAGTCTGGAGCAACACGATCGAGAGATGCCGGGAGGCATCTGTGGCGGCCGAGAGAATGGGTATGAGTCTGGCCGCGGAGATGCACTCGAACACTCTCGCCGATACGGCCGAAAGTGCGAAGCGGCTGGTGGAGGAGGTTGGCCGGGACAACTTCGGCCTCAACTATCAGCCACTGGCAAGGCTCGATGACAATGCGCTGGGGCGTCTGGAAGCTGTTCTGCCGTGGGTGATCCACATGCACGCGCAGAACTACGCTGCTCTCGGCAACGGCGCTGCGAAGCTCGAACGCGCGAGTCTGGCCGAGGGCGTCATAGACTACGCGCCGTTGATCGAGCGCCTGCGCCGGCATGGCTATGCCGGCTATGTCGCTGTCGAGTTCAGCCCCTCAAATGTCGCGGACAAGCGCGCGGCCGTGCTGCGTGACTGCATGTTCCTGCAGAACCTCAAGGGATGACCGGATTGCGCTGGCTCTGGCTGCCGCTGACAATCGTCGGGATAGCAATGCTGCTCTACGGCGTAGAGATCGGCCGCCCGGACGCTGTGAAGCGGCATGCCATGACGCTGTGTACCGCCTGCATCGGCCTGACCGTGGAGTGATATGGTCATGGCCGACAGGAGACCTCGCCCGCCGCTCTACCTAAGAATCCGCGGATGGGTGCAGCTTGCGACTGCCCTGGCCGTCAATGCCCTGTTTCTCTACGACCTGAGACACATCTGCTTTCCGGTGCTCAACTGCTGGGCTTGCCCGGCGGCCTCCTTCGCCTGTCCGATGGGCGCACTGCAGGTGAGCATCTCCGCCATGCGTGGCGCGCTGCTGCTGCCCTTCTACGTGCTGGGCACGATTCTCGCCGTCAGCGCCATCATCGGCCGCGCGATGTGCGGCTGGCTATGCCCCTTCGGCTTTCTGCAGGACCTGCTGGCCCGCCTCGGACGCGCCCGGCACCGCATGCCCCGCGCCATGGGTTACCTGAAGTACGCGATCCTCATCGTCCTCGGCGTCATCCTGCCCTACCTGACCTTCACGCCATGGTTCTGCGAGTTCTGCCCCCAGGGCGCGCTGCAGGGCGGCATCTTCCAGCCTCTGCTGTATCCGGAGCTTCGTGACTGGATCGGTAACTGGTGGTATCTGAAGATGGGGATACTGGCCGCCTTCGTGGTGGCCGCCATCTTCGTGCGCCGCCCCTTCTGCCACTCATTCTGCGCGCTTGGGGCGATCTTCTCGCTCTGCAACCGCTTCAGTCTGCTGCGGATGCACTACAACCGCGACAAGTGTACCGACTGCCTCTGGTGCGTGCGCGCCTGCCCGGCCGGGATCGACCCTCGCACCGATCTTGAATCGAACGCCTGCATAAGCTGTATGGAGTGCGCGAAATGTCCCTTCGATGCGATCCATGTCACGACCGCCTTCTCATGCCCCGGCTGCCGGAAGTCCTCCGAGGGTGAGCCGTGGTGAAGCGTAGCGAGTGGGACTCGTTGCACCGCGGCGACATCAACCGGCTCACGGTGGAGATCCATCGCCGGGCGTGGAAGGCCCGGCCCGAGGTGCGGCATATCCGGATGGGCGGGCAGGACGCGGTGGTGAAGGACTACGGGCGGGAGGCGAACATCTTCAAGCACCTGTTGGGCATCTTCCTCGTCGCGCGGGAGGCTGCCGCCCTGCGCCGGGCTGAGGGCCTGCCCCACATCGCGCGCGTGCTCGGCAGGCCGCGGCTGTGGATCATCGTCATCGAGTACCTCCCCGGCAAGCCCGTGACTGAGGTTGAACCGGGGGCGCTCGACGTAACGTACTTTGACGAGCTGGAGCGGCTGGTGGACAACCTGCATATTCGCGGCGTGGCCCACGGCGACCTTGAGAAGCTCGACAACATCCTCGTCATGGATGATGGGAGCCCCGCCGTGGTGGATTTCGCCGCCGCGATCATGCCCGGCCTCAACCCGCTGGCGGCTCTGGCGCTGCCGCATGTGTGCGCGAATGACTACCGCGCGATTGCCAAGCTGAAGGAGCGCGTTGCGCCGGAACTGCTCAGCGAGAAGGAGCGGCGGCGCCTGCACTACCGCACACCGGCGGAGCTGTGGTTCCGGCGAATACGCACGTATATACGTGACAGAGTGAAGCGAATGGCGGCCGGCGCCACCGAACGCGGCGCATCGCCCGGCAATTGACTCACGTTGCGGGAACCACGGACTTCACCCGTGGCGTTATTATCAGCGGAGGCCCATGCGGGCCCCGCACTGGGAGCAGCCCGGATGACGCTCAGATTCATCGGCGCAGATCGCGACCAGTCCCGCCTTCGCAGGGAGTTCGAGCGACTGGTCCGCGAACACGAGCGCGACATCTTCAATGCCGCCCTGCGCATGGCCGGCAACCATGCCGATGCCGAGGACGTGGCGCAGGAGGCGCTGCTGAAGGCATACGCCGCGTTCGAGCGATTCGAGCTTGGGACGAACTTCCGGGCGTGGATCCTGCGGATCCTTACGAACACTTACATCAACGAGTTCCGCAGGCGGCGGCGAACGCCGGAGATGACAACGTGGGACCTGCTCCCGCGGGAGGAGCTTGGGAAGGTCTCCAGCGACGATGCGCAGGATCGCCCGGAGGTGGCTTTGCTGGAGGATGCGCTTGACGCCGAGGTAGAGCAGGCGCTGAGCGAGATCCCGGAGGTGTTCCGCGAAGCAGTGTTGCTTTGCGACATGCAGGGGCTGGCTTACAACGAGATCGCGGAGGCGCTTGGGGTGCCGATCGGCACCGTCCGCTCTCGGATCGCGCGGGGCAGGGGGCTGTTGCAGGAGAGGTTGCGCGAATACGCGGAGGCACGAGGTCTAATCTGACATGAGGCACGAGTGTGAGGAGATCAGGGAAGCGTTTTCAGCACTGCTTGATGGCGAGTTGAGCGAGACTCGCCGCAAGCTGGTGGCCGCGCATCTGCTTGTCTGCCCCGAATGCAGCACGGAGGCGGGACGTGTGATGGCCGCGAAGGGCCTCGTGGAGCGCGAGGAGCAGCATGCGCCGGTCCCGGCGGACTTCATGACGCGACTGCGCGCAGGGCTCGATCAGGCAGATGGCGTTCGGCAGCATGTCCGCCGCTCTGCACCGGCCCGCCGTGTGACGGCACTGGCCGCGGCGGGAGCAATCGCAGTAAGCATTGCCATCATCCTCAGCACCATGTTCTTCATGAGCAACGACAATGCGCTGGCGCTGGCGCAGATGCACCAGCAGGTCATTGGCATGCCGGGCCCGATCCCGGGCGGCGGCTTTGCCGAGATAAGCTGCAATCCCAGTCGTGATGGGTGGACTGAACTGCACCGGGCGCTGATGCGCCCTGAGGGCACACTCGTTACTTACACGCTCTACCGCGTCGGCAGTTGCCCGGTATCGGTCTTCGATGGACCCTCGACATGGGAGCCCTACCGCTCGGGCTGGCGCGTTACCGAGCGCATCGACGGCTTCAATGTGCGGCAGGTGGGCGATCACTCCATGACATCATGGGTGACCGGCGGGCGGCGCTACGTGCTGATCGCTACCGCACCGCCCGCGGATACCGCCGCCCTTGCGCGCGTTCATGCCTCCTCAGCACAGGGAAGGTCCCCCGGGCTGTAGCGGCGAAAGTGCTTCCCTGCCGACCAGCAACCACGCGCAGGAGGCGCTACAGGTGAGACATCGGCTTGCTCTCCTCATAGTCGTGCTGATTACGGCCGCAACGATCTGCGATGCGCAGGCACCCGTGCGCGAGCCTCTTCAGCCGGGAGCCATCGCCCCGGATTTCACCGCCACCACCCTCGAGGGCGTCCCCGTCACACTCGCGCAGTGGCAGGACAGGGTCGTAGTGCTGAACTACTTCATCACCTGGTATCGGGATGCGGCCGAGCACCTCGACATGATGGAGGAGCTTCAGGACACCTACTCCGCCGAGGGGATGCGCCTGCTCTCCATCAGCCTTGATGAGGGCGAGCGTGGCCTGCAGCAGGTACGCGATCTGCTGCGTGAGAAGCAGATCGCGCACCCGATCGTCCTCGACCCCGAGCAGTTGGTGGCGGGAGTGTACGGCGTCCGGGCGCTACCTGCCATCTTCGTGATCGGCCGCGATGGCAAGATAGTCTACTACCACGAGGGCTACTCCGAGGGCGATGAGGTGCGTCTGGCGCGCGTGATCGCGCAGGCGCTGGGCGTGGATACGCCTGAGGAGCCAACTACCGAAGCTACTGATACCACGGCGGAGGAACCGGCGACTGCGGAAGCTGCCGAGGCGCCTGAGGAGCCTGTCTGCCGCTGCTTCCGGCAGGAGGGACAGTAGCGGGCGTACAATAGACACATCCGTATGAACGCGGCGGTTCCCGGAGCGGGGGCCGCCGCTTCCGCTTGAGGTAACGATGGGAGCGATGACAGTGCAACCACTCGCATGCGTGATCCTCGCCGCCGGTGGCGGGACGAGGATGAAGTCCAGCACCCCGAAGCCACTGCACGAGGTCTGCGGGCGACCGATGATCGAGCATGTGCTGGATACCGTGGAGCGGCTTGGGTCCGATCCGACTGTCGTCGTGGTCGGGGTGGGCGCCGGGCTGATCCGCGAGGCGGTCTCCGGGCGCGCCACCGATTGCGAGCAGGCCGAGCAGCTTGGCACGGGCCACGCAGTACTCTGCGCGATGCCGGAGCTGCAGGGCTTTGAGGGCGATGTGCTGGTCACCTGCGCCGATGTGCCGCTGGTGACCGAGGAGACGCTCCGGGCGCTGGTCGAGCAGCATCAGGCAGAGGACGCTGCCGCATCGGTGCTGACCACGGAGGTGCCGGACCCCACCGGCTACGGCCGGCTTGTGCGCGAGCCATCCGGCGCGGTCGCGGCGATCGTGGAGCATCGTGACGCAACCGAAGAGCAGCGCGCGATCCGCGAGATCAACGCAGGCATCTACGTCTTTCGCATGGACGCACTCGCCGCGGCACTCGATCAGCTTAGGCCTGACAATGACCAGGGCGAACTCTACCTGACCGACGCCATCGGCATACTCGTCGGCGCCGGCAGGCCTGTCGCCGCAGTGAAGACCGCGGATTGCGCGGAGGTCATGGGCATCAACAACCGCATTCAGCTTGCGGAGGCCGAGCGCATCGCCCGCGACCGCATCCGCGAGCGACACATGCTCGCCGGTGTGACGCTGCTCGACCCGCCATCGACCTTCATCGACGCCCGCGTCACCATCGGCACGGACACGGTCATCGGCCCGGGCTGTCAGTTGATCGGCGCCACCAACGTGGGATCAAGCTGCGAGATTCGCTCGCATGTGGTGCTGCGCTCGGCGACCGTTGGCGACGGTGTGCTGCTGCGCGATCATACGGTAATCGAAGACAGCGCAGTCGGCGACGAGGCACAGGTGGGGCCGTTCTCGCTGGTGCGGGGCAACAGCACTGTCGGGCGCGGCTGCAAGCTGGGATCATCGGCGGAGATGAACCGCTCGCACCTTGGCGACGGCTCGAAGATGCAGCACTTCTCCTACCTCGGCGACGCAACGGTGGGCGAGGACGTCAACATCGGCGCGGGCGCGATCACCTGCAACTACGATGGCGTGGACAAGCACCCGACGACGATCGAGGATGGCGTCTTCATCGGCAGTGACACTATCCTCGTGGCGCCCGTCACCATCGGCCGCGAGGCGTATACCGCCGCCGGGTCGGTCATCACCCACGACGTGCCGCCGGGAGCGCTGGCTATCGAACGGACCGATCAGCGCACCATTGACGGCTGGGCCGAGCGGGTGCGCATTCGCAGGGAGCAGAAGCAGTAGGCGTTTCAGGAGGATCAGCGTGATACAACTGGGCATCGTCTCGCTTGAGTCGACGCATGTGGACGCGTTCTGCCGCATCTTCAACTCCGACTCCTCAGAGCCGCTGCGCCTCGAGGGCGCTGTGATCTCGGCGTTCTGCAGTCAGGACGACGACCCGTCGCGCGTGGCGCAGCTTCAGCAACAGTGGGGCGTCGAGGTGGTGATGTCGCATCCGCGAGACCTGCTCGGCATGGTGGACGCGGTGCTGCTCTGCGCGCGCGATGGCTCGCTGCACCTCCAGCAGGCGCTCCCGTTCCTCGAGGAGGGCATGCCGGTCTTCGTGGACAAGCCACTGGCGCTATCGCTCGATGATGCGCATGACATGCTGGACCTGGCGCTGGAGAACGGCGCGCCGCTGATGTCGGCGTCGGGGCTGCGCTACTGCGAGGAACTTGAGGCGGCGCTGGCCCAGCTTGGCGACGGGGAGATCGTGCATGCGAACCTCATCGGCCCCGGCGAACTCTTCTTCTACGGCATCCACCTCACGGACATACTCAACGCCGTCATGGGGCCGGGCGTGCAGGCGGTGGCGAACCTCGGCGAGATGGAGTTCGACCTGATCTCGGTGAGCTACGCGGACGGTCGCTCGGCCTCGCTGCAGCTTCTGCGCGATCCAGCGCCGCGGCATCAGGGCCAGCTTTTCACCAGCGAGACCTCAGTGCGCTTTGAGGTGCGTGCCGGGACCTTCTACAGGCGGATGATGCAGCAGTTCCTCGCGATGATCGAGACGGGCGAGCCGCCGATCCACTGCGAGGACATGCTGGAGGCGATCGTGGTGCTGCTGGCGGCGCAGCGTTCGCAGCAGCAGGGTGGCCGTGCAGTGCGGCTCTCGGAGATCCGCTCGGATCGCGAGTCCCTGCAGCCGACGATACACTGACGGGGCAGCGGCCGTCGCCGTTCGGAGCGACGGATCTCGTCGTGTAGATGCGTCGGCCGTTCGTCGTTGTGGCCCCGGTGCCTCGCCGGGGCGCGCCGCTCTACGGGAGGGGCGAAGCCGGTGCCGCCACCTTCTCAGCCGTTGCCGTCACTTGTCGGCGGCGAAGCCGCCACCTGTGCGGCGCGATAGCGCCGCCCTGTTGAAAAAGCCGTGTGTCGTTCGCATGAGCGGGCGAGGGCGTACCCCCGCTGCTCTCTCCCGGAAGGATTCCGCCGCCTCTGCCGGAACTGACCTCCCGTGCGTACGACGCGCCCGGAGGTCTCGCTCATGCGTCTAACTGCTCTGGCCGCCTTGCTGATCGTCATCGCGGCGCCGCTATTCGCCGCAGAAATGCTCCCCACTCCCGCCGCGACTGCCGGCATGACCGACGCGCCTCCCGTCATTGACGGCGCGCTTGATGATACATGCTGGCAGAGCGCCGCGATCCTCGGTAGCTTCGTCGAGCTTGACGGCTCAGGCCTCGCGGCTCCCGCGACTGAAGCCCGCGTCTGCTGGGACGCCGAGCACCTCTACGTCGGCGTGCGCTGCGATGAGCCGAACATGAAGGCAGTCAAAGCGCAGATGAAAGAGCGCGATGACGCAGTCTGGCGCGACGACTGCGTGGAGATCTTCATTGACACGAACCTCGACCGCAGCAGCTTCTATCACTTCGCCATCAACGCCCTCGGCACCGTCTGGGACGAGGTGCGCCCCGGGAGCGCCGAGTGGAACGCCAACGTGCAGTCCGCGGGCAGCCGCGGGGAGAAGCAGTGGACGGTGGAGGTCGCCATCCCGCTGGCCGACCTCGGTGGCGCGCAACCGGGCGACCGCTGGGGCCTCAACATCGGCCGCGAGCGCAACATCTCCCGCACTGAACTCAGCGCGTGGTCGCCCACCTACGGCAAGTTCCTCGAGCCCGCGCGCTTCGGCGAACTCCTGCTCTCCGATCAACCCGGCGGCGTCACCTGGACACTGCTCGACCAGCCCCTCTTCGGCCCCTGCCGCGTCGCAGTAAGCTCCGCGCGCGAGGCGACTCCGTCGCTGAACGTGGTGCGCGACACATCGGCGGGCGCCGGCACGGCAGCCTTCCCCGCGCCGACACTGGTGGCCGGCGCCGATCCGGCAGACCCGCAGCTTGCGCACCACTGGCTGGGCAGCTACCGCATCGTTGACGGCTCCGAGCAGGGGCTGGTGATCGAGCAGCGGGCTGGCGAGGACCTGCTCTTCCGCCAGGCGGTGCCGATCACGATCACCCCCGCGCCGAAGCTCCCGCTGCTTGCTCGTGAGAGTGCGGCGCTGCAGGGCCGGGTGGCCGCGATAGAGGGCCTCGGTGACGACCTGACGCAGCTTGTCGCCGACACGAGTGACCTCGTCACGCAGTTCGTGCAGGGAAACCTTCAGCGCGAGGAGCCGATGACGCAGGCGCAGTGGGCGACCACCGCCGCGGAGCACTCGGCGCTGCTGACGCGCATCTCCGGCATCTCCTGCGTGGTCTGGACGCAGTCCCCGCTGCTGGGCCTGCAGCGCGACGCGGTGCCACCGTCCCTGCAGCCGGATGCCTCGCTGCGCATGGTCGCGTGCGGCAATGAGGTAGAGTCCGGAGCGATCAACATCACGAACCTCGCGGATGCAACCTTCGAGGGCCGCCTGACCATCGGCGACCTGCGCTTCAGCAGCAGCGTCGCCGCCGACCCGGCCGCGCAGAACCTCGTCGCGAACGGCGACTTCGCCACCGACGCGAACGAGGATGGCATGCCCGATGGCTGGCAGGCGACCAGCCGCGAAGGGGCATGGGCGCTGGAGGAGCAGCCGGATGGCTCCAACTCGTTCGTGTTGTCCGGCGAGGGCGAGACGTCGGTGGTGATCCGCCGCTCCGTGGCGCTTGAGCCCGGAAAGACCTACACGGTGGCCGCCGAGATGTCCGCTGAGAGCTTGCCGGCGGGAGGCGGACAGCTTTCCATCATCAACCGCGGGTGGACATGGTCGCGCAGCATCCAGCCGCTGACGCCGCGCTCGGCGCTGAGCGAGTACTCGACCTCGTTCGAGGCACCTGAGTCCGACTTCTTCCAGGTGGTGCTGCGGCTGGCAAGCCCCTCCGGCGGCACCATCCGCTATCACAACGTGCGCATCGTCGAGGGCGGCGGCGGAGAGAGCAGCTTCTCACCGGATTGCATCACATTCCACGAGGCGGAGTATCAGGAACTGCTGATCGGCCAGACAGTCTGCGACCCGCTCCCGGTGATGAACGAGGCGCGGGTGATTCGCGTCGCCCCGGGCGAGAGCCGGCAGATATTCCTCAACGTGGACACCTCGGGACTGCCACCGGGCGAGTATTCGGCGACGATGCTGCTGCGCCCGCACGATCGGCAGTTGCCGCAGAAGTCCGTCCCGCTGCGGCTCACGGTGTTGCCGGTGCGCCTTCCCGACCGCATGCCGATCGCGACCTTCAACTGGGACTACGCGCGCAACGAGCGCTACGTGGAGGACCTCGTGGCGCATCACACCAACAGCTTCCTGCTCAGCACCGGCCCGCGGATGAGCTTTGACGACGAGGGCAACGTGACCGGCGAGGCCGACTGGGCGGTTTACGATCAGATGCTGCAGGTGAAGCTGCGCCATGCGCGGGAGAACGGCGGCACCATCGTCTTCTCCTACGGAATCGTGCGCGACTTCGAGACGACCATGCGCGGGCGGCATGGCTGGGAGTTCATGTCTGAGCCATGGCAGAAGGCCTTCCGCGCCTGGGTGGCCGAGTTCGAGCGACACATGCGCGAGGACATCGGCGTGTCGCACGATGAGTATGCGGTGCAGATCTGGGATGAGGCCACGCACACCAACGCGGAGCTTGCCCTCAAGGGCGCGCTGCTGATCCGCGAGGTGGTGCCGGAGATGCGCCTGTGCATGGACGGCGTACAGAACCCGGATGAGGTGCGCATGCTCGACCCGGTGGTTGACCTGTGGATACCGCATCAGAGCGCGCTGTACACCCGCGAGCGCGCGGAGGAGTTGCGGGAGGTCTACCGGCAGATCGCCGAGGCGGGCGAGCCCGTCTGGACCTACACCTGCTCGACGCACATGAAGTCGCTGAGCCCGCTGGACTACTACCGGCTGAAGGAGTGGCGTGTCTGGGAGCTTGGCCTCGGCGGGTCCTGCTACTGGGCGTACAACTCGTGGCGCGGTGACCCGTGGAATGACTTCGACGGAGAACTCGCCGACTGCGGCTCGATCTACGACGGCCCCGAGCAGCCGATCACCTCACGCCGCTGGGAAGCCACCCGCGACGGGCGTGAAGATTACAAGGCGATGCACCTGCTGCGCGAGGTCGCGCGAATGCAGGGCGCACAGGCGGCGGATGAGGCCGAGGCGCTGATTGATGAACTGGTCGCCCAGGTGCTGGAGGCGCCGGAGGACGTGGCGATCTTCGAGGACGCGCGGGCGCGACTGCTGACGAAGCTGATCGAGCACTGCGGCACCGGCGCGCCTGAGCTTGCAGGTCCGCCGGAGCTTCAGTGGACGGGAGAGGCGCTGCGGGTGCGCTGGGAGGCCGACGCGATGACGGAAGGCGTCCTGCGCTACCGCATCCCCGGCGATGCGCGCTGGCGCGAGGTGCGCTTCGACTCCGCGGGTGCGCATGAGGCGCTGCTGACGGACCTGCCGGCGCTTCGCGACGTGGAGTGGTACCTGCTGTGGTGGGATCACCGTGGCGCCACCGGCGCTGAGCTTGCAGGGCTGGCGAGAGATGGCTGGGCAAGGACGCGCTGAGGCTCGGCGGAGGATACGTCCAGGCCGCTGACGAAGTGGCGGCTGCTATCATGCGGCCGCAGGGAGTGATCTGCGATGGGCGACACACCGAGTATCGTCTTCATGAATCAAAACTTCGGCGTGCTCGACTGGTTCTACCGCGGGCCGTCGAAGCGACGGGCGGAGGAGCTTGGCTGGGAGATTCGGGTCAACGAGACCGGCGCGCCGCTCGATGCCGATCAGTGGGCGGAGATGATCGCCGACGCCAACGCGCTACTCACCACCTGGGGCACGCCGAAGCTCGATGAGACGGTGCTTGCGCGCAACGATTCGCTGCAGATCGTGGCGCACGTCGGCGGATCGGTCGCGGCAGTTGTGCCCGACAGCCTCTTCGACCGCGGTATCCGCGTCTGCACCGCCAACCCCCTGATGGCCCGCAGCGTGGCCGAGCATTGCATCATGCTGATGCTGATGGGCCTGCGGCGGGCGCACGATCATATCAAGCTGGGCCTGCGCTCGGAGCGCATGCAGCAGTACAAGGACTGGGCGATCCGCGTGCCGCAGGACTGCACCATCGGCATCTGGGGCTTCGGCGACATCGCCTCCTACGTGGTGGACATGCTCGGGCCCTTCGAGCCGAAGGAGATACTGGTCGCGAGCGACCATCTCAGCAGTGAGGCCGCCGCTGAACGCGGGATGCGCAAGGTCGAGTTCGACGACCTCTTCGGGCAGTCGGACGTGATCTTCACGCTTGCGGGAATGACCGTCGCCAACACCGGGCGCGTCGCGGAGAAGCAGCTTCGCGCGATGAAGAGCGGCTCGATCATCATCAACGTGGGCCGCGCGCCGCTGATCGACCCCGACCCCCTGCTTGCTGAGCTGCAGAAGGGCCGCATCATGGGCATCTTTGACGTTTTCGAGCAGGAACCGCTGCCGGTCGATCATCCGTACAATGACCTGCACAACGTCATCCTCAGCCCACACTTCGCCGGGACAGGCCGCGACATGCACTACATGGCGGCGATGCTCGATGAGATCGAGCGCCACTTCGCGGGCGAGGAGCTTCAGTATGAGGTACGGGCGTCGCGGGCGCGGCAGATGACGGACATGGGCGCGGTGCGCGAGGCGCAGAAGAAGTAGCGAACGTGTCCAGGCGAGGGCGTCTGGACTCCGGTCGCTTGCGCGGGGCGTCGATCTGAGTCGTTGTGGCCCTCGCGCCCTCGCGAGGGTCGGCGTGCAGCGCCGATGCCGTTCGTCGAACGTGAACGTCCTGACGCCCTGCGGGCGTCCCCCGGCGAGGGCGCCGGGGCCGCAATCCACGCCCTTGGGGCGGGACAGGCGGGCACGGATGCCACGATCGACACGCTGCAGCGCTTCGGGGGCGAACAGGGTGGCGACACCTGAGGTGGAGGGGCCGCACGAGCGCAACTGCAACGCAGGCTGCGCGAGGTCGGCCCGGCGAGAGCAATAACCGGCGGGGTAGGATCCCCCGCCCTACAACAACAGACGGAGAGGGCATGACATGAGCGACGGAAAGCTGAAGCTAGGTTGGGCGCAGGCGGATATCAGTCCCGAGGAGCCGGTGATGGTCTGCGGGCAGTTCCACGCGCGGGTCTCCGAGGGCATCCTCGACCCGATCACCGCGACCGCGTTGGTGCTTGATAGCGGCGATGAGCACGTAGTGCTGATTAGCTGCGACCTCGTAGCTATCTCGGACGAGATCTGGGAGGGCGTGCAGGCGAGGCTCGGAGCGGATGGCCCATCACCCGATGCGATCGTGATGAACGCCACGCACACGCACACCGCGCCGGAGGTGCGGGCAAAAGGTGGTGCCGCGGGCACAACCGCAGAGTCCGTGGGTGTCGAGCTGCCGATCATGGATGTGCAGGACTACGTGGATTTCGCAGCCGATCGCATCTCGGCGGCGGTGAATGAGGCATGGGCCGCGCGCGCAGAGGGCTCCGTCGCCTTCGGCCTCGGCCAGGCGGTTGTCGGCCGCAACCGACGCTGGGTGGACATCCACGGAACCTCGACGATGTACGGCAACACGAACACGCCCGACTTCAGCCACATCGAAGGCTACGAGGATCACTCGGTCAACATCCTCGCGACCTACGATGCAGCGGGCGAGATGACCGGCGTTGTCGTCAACATTGCCTGCACCGCCCAGGAGACGGAGGGGCTCTTCGAAATCAGCGCCGATTTCTGGCATGACACCCGCGAGGAACTGCGCAGGCGCCTCGGCGAGAGGCTGTTCGTGTTGCCGCAGCCCTCGGCGGCGGGCGACCAGTCGCCGCATTTGATCTGGGGCAAGCGCGAGCATGAGCGGATGCTCCGGCTCAAGGGCCGCACCTCCCGCGAAGAGATCGCCCATCGCATCGCGGACGCGGTGGAGGAGACGCTTCCCTTCATCCGCGAGACGCGCGAGGATGCCCCGCTGCTGCAGCATGAAACGGTCGAACTGCGCCTCCCGTTGCGCAAGCTGAACGAGGAGGACGCGCTCTCCGCCGATGCCGAGGCGGCCAACTGGCGCGCCGAGTATGAGGCGGAGCTTGCCAAGCTTGAGGCGAACCCTGATCTTCGCGACGAACCGCGCTGGCACGAGCCGCGGTGGTATGTGCAGGTCACGAAGGCCTACCGGCGGATGCAGTGGTACCAGCGCGTGCGGGAGCGTTACGATCTGCAGCAGAAAGAGGACCCCTACCGCGACGTGACGCTGCACATCGTCCGCCTCGGCGACATGGCTTTCGCCACCAACCCGTTCGAGTACTACCTTGACTTCGGCACTTACATCAAGGCGCGCACACCCGCGACGCAGACGTTCCTCGTGCAGCTTGCGGGGTCGGGGAGCTATGTGCCGAGCGAGCGCTCGATCGCGGGCGGCGGCTACGGCTCGGTTCCGGCGAGCACGCCGATCGGCCCCGACGGCGGGCGGAAGGTGGCCGATGCCACGATTGATGCGCTGCTCGGCCTGTGGGGCGACGAGTAGCGGCTAACGCGATTTGCACCGGCGAAGGCGCCGGTCGTTGCCGTTGTCGTTCCTCCCCCTCTCCCGCCCTACTTCGCGCAGCGAAGTGCAGGGGGAGGGGGATCGAGGGGGGAGGGGCAATCGTACGGCGACGCGGTCGCGACCGGCCCCTCCACGGAACGACATACTCCGATGCCGTCGCCGCTACTTATTCGCGCTCCGGCGCACTGTGATGCTGCAGCGCGCCTCGTCACACTCGCTCAGGTCCGCCACGCACTCGTAGCCCAGCGGCTCCAGCACCCGGCGGTAGAGTACGTCGCAGTGGCCGCAATAATCGTGGTAGGGCTCCATGTGATCGAGGCTCATCAGCAGCCCCTTCGACGGGCAGTGGCGCATGATAATGCGGAACTCCCCCGCCTCCTCGTCGAGCTCCATGCGGAAGTCGGCGGCCTCCTCATTGAGAGTGTGCGACCAGTAGAGCCAGCAGCCGCGCAGGCCATGCTCCTCCACCAGCGCCCGCAGGTTGCCGAGGAAGCGGTCGGAGAGGTCTTCCCAGAAGCGCATGACCTCCTCCCGCCCGCCACGCTCCTCCAGGTAGCGGAAAAGCTCACTGTACGCGGGGATGAACTCCGTGCAGGAGATCATTGCGCATCACTCCGGCGAAAGAAGCGCTGCCGGTTCGCGCCTGTTTCCTCGCAATACTCCAGCAGCTCGAAGCCCCACGGGCTGCCCTCGCAGATCGCCTCATGGACCGTGCGGACCGTCTCCCGCCACTGCGGCGCTACTGCGTAGCCACTCGCGCGCATGTGTGCCACCGCCGGGCAAGCGCGCACCTCGACGAGCAGTTCGTCAGCGCCCATCTGCAGGGAGTAGTCCGCCCCTTCGAGATCGTAGATCGCCCGCAATCGGTCGGCGATCGCGATCAGCCCCCGTTCGCGGATGTCCTCCCGCAGCGGGGCGTAGTAGCTCAGCGCGAAGCGGCGCAGGTAATCGCGTAGGCCCTCGGCGCCGAAGTGCTCCTCAAGGTAGATGAGGGCGCTCGATAGCGCGCCGTGGAAGTCGCGGTGGAGGTACTCGTTGTCTGAGGCCCGGCGGTCCATGACCTCCAGGGGCATCTGCGATCACTCAATCAAAGCCGGGATAGTCAACATCATCTACAGACTCCAGCGCATAACCCTGCAGGCTCTCATCCCACTGCAGTGTCACCACGTAGACCCATTCGGAGTTGGGTGGCCCTGCTGAAATGACCGCCGTCCGCCAATCCGCACTGTGGTCATCCACGCGCGTCACCCACTCGGGTTCATTGATGGCCGCGAGGGCTGCGGCCTTCGCCGCTTCCTCGCCCGGCGCCGCTGCCGTCGGAGCCTCCCCGTCACCGGTGGGCCGGTCAACTGAGTCCGGAGGCGTGGCTTCCGGAACGATGCCCTCGACATCAGGCAGGCCCTGATCCTGAATGCCGGGCGTCTCGTCACCCTCGATAATGACCGGACCGTCCTCCTCCAGAGTGCTGGTGAACCACCGCACCCCGCCAAAGAACAGCAGGAAGACGGCGATCAGCAGCAGACAGCCGCAGCCGCCGATGACGCCGAGGATTGTGCAGGTGCGGCGGGAGGCGGCCGCGGTCTCGTCGGGCGGCGCAATCACCTCGGCGCCCGCGGGGGTTACATTCGAAGCTGGTGGTTCAGGCGGTGGCGACGGATGAGGCGGGTATTCGGGTGGGCGATCATTGGCCATTGTGCCACCTCGCTCTGCAGATCAGAAAGCTCTGGCCGAGGATTCGCCACACCTCGCCCGCGCACCTGCCGCAGTGGCGTCGCTCCTCACTGCGGATCGGGCCGCGGAGGAGCCTCAGGATCAGGGCGTGATGCGCAGCACACGCCAGCCGGCGGGGGGCACGGTGATCCTGCCGAGGCCGTTCAGCGGACCAATATCCCTTCCGCTGAGCATGTCGGTGGCAGTGCCCTCACCCTCAACGGCCACCTCACAGATGTCGTCGAGGTCCCAGCTTGTGACCATCAGCAGCAGGTCGCCGTCGCCGAGTGAGAAGGCCTGGCCGATCGCGCGCTCGGAGTAGACCCGCACGGGGGCCTCGACGAGCGGCAGCAGGCGCTGGATCAGCGTGCTGCGCGCCTCCTGCCACTGGAGGTTGGCGTAACGCTCCTGCCTGTAGCCACGGCGGGCCCAGTTATGCCAGATCAGCGGGTCGCAAGCGCTTAAGACCATCCCGCGCAGGGGCAGACATTCGCCCGCCCCCAGCACCTGCAGATTCGTATGAGCCGCGGTATCCTCGATGATCTGTGCCGCCGATTCTGAGAGGTAGCGCACGGAGGGCAGAATCAGCGCCCGGAAACCTCGTAGACGATCGGCGGTGATGTCGCTCTCCATGACGATCTCGAAGGGGATGTTCGAGCGCCGCAGTGAGTAGGCAAGGCCCTCGAAGGCGTGCAGATGGCGCCAGCGGTCGGCGGTATTGCGCTCCCACGGCTGCTCCATCACCTCAGTCGTGGTGGAGTAGACAAGCCCGATACTCGCGGGCAACTGCCGCCGCCGCTGGAGCGTGTCGCCAATGGCATCTACCTCGCGCTTGATCTCCGACATCGCATCGAAGGCCGCCGGATAGGACGGCAGCGGCTGCGCGGAAGTCCAATAGCAGATGCTGCCCGCGCCCTCGGTGAGCGTCACCCGTCCCATGCGCTCGATCTCCGCGGGGCTCATGTACTGCAGGCGGCCGTAGGTGGGCGCGTACGGCCCCTCGGTCTGCATGAGCATCTTTGGCGACTGAGCGGTGATGTGCGCACCCGTCGCCCACCTCTGCAGCCCACGCTCGTCGGCCTCGGGCAGTCGTGAAAGCGGGAAGCTTTGAAAGATCGTCCAGTCCCGCACCTGGATGCGCTCGATACGCTGCAGGCGCGCGCCATGGCCGAGCGGAGACTCCTCCCGCGCCATGTCCACCCCGAGGAAGCGCCCGTAGAAGTAGGAGTCCGAGGGGATCGTGATCATCAGCAGCCCCTCGGCGCCCTCAACAGACCTGACCGCGCTCGACTGCGTCCGCAGGTAGATCTGCCAGCTCTCCTGCTGGAACTGCTCCCACAGCAGAACCGGCGCCCGATCGCTTACCCGCCCCGTCTCATCATGTGGCTTGAAGCCCGGAGGTTCGACGCCATGCTGCTGCCGGAAAGACTCAACGCACTGGGGGCAGTAACAGCAGTCCACCCGCACGTGAGGACCGTCATCGAAGACGAAGCCGCCGAAGGCGGGGTAGTCGGAGAAAGCCGCGATCAGATCCTGAATTGCGCCGGTCATTGCCTGCTGGAAACCGGGGTGGCGGAAACACGCCATGGGGTGCTTGCGACCGAAGACATCCACCGCCTCGTGCTCCTCGGCGGGCTTGATGTAGAAGTTGCGCATCAGGAGGACTTTGACGCCGGTATCGCCGTAGAGGGCGAGCATCTGCTCCCACGCGTCACGGCTGCCGGCGGCGATTGCAGGCCGCCCGTCCTCGCCGACCTCAAGTGGCGGCGCCGAGGCATAGAGGTAGTCCACACCGGCCTGCTGCAGCCATGCAGGCGAAAGAGGGTTGTTCACGTCAACCAGCGTCACTGCGTGATACTCGTCGCTTCCCAATGCCTGATCGCCCTCCAGACAGGCTACACTAGCGGCAATCAGGATTGCCCGGGCCAGAAGGCGAAGACTCATCTCCCGCGCCACCCCCTCATCCGTTGATTACCGGCGAGTGGAGACAATTCGCCGATGACTGTGCAGCACCTCCGGCGGGACCGAAGCGATCCATCACTCGATGGTCCCCCGGGCGTAGACTGTGACGCGCGGGATGATGATGCCGTTGCGCTCAGTGCCCATGAAGAAGCTGCCTGCCTCAAGCGGCTCCGGGTCGGTGTAGCTGAGGACCTCGCTATCCCAGACACGCACCGACAGCGTCGGCCCGCTCTTCACCAGCCGCACCAGCAGCCAGTTGTTGTGCCTCTCGGCCTGCGGGACAGTGTAGCCCGCTGCCTCCGCGACCTGCACGCCATTGCGCAGCAGGACCGTACGCGTGTTGTTCTCGCCACCGAGTATGACACGGTAGCCGCCGCCGCCGGCATCACCGCAGAGGCCGAAATGCAGATCGCGAAGCTCCTCGTAATGCCCTTTGCCGTTTGGATTGGGCATCATCTTCGCACCGACGTAGAGGTCAACGACCTGATCGCCAACAAAGCCGCGACGGCTGTGGATCAGCGCCTCTCCGTCCTGATTCCAGCCCGCCAGCCATGTCCACTGCGGCGAACAGGACCAGCGGTTGGAGATCTCCCAGGTGCCGCTCTCACTGCGCCAGTCGGCGGGTGCCGACTCGAAGGTCCAGGTGCGCAGGGCCGAAGAGACCACCTCGGCATCGGCCGGGTCTATCACGGCCACGTCGCGCCGGAAGCCCACGGACCGGACGTCGGCGAGCGGTTCGGGATCGCGCCAGTCGCAGACGGTCTGTCCGTTGACGCGAGCAACCAGCAGGCTGCCTATGCGCTGCAGGCTGAGAGCGTAGCCCTCGGCGCCCCAGTTGCGGATCTCGCCGGTGGCAACCTGTTCGCCGGCCCGGTCAAGCTGCAGCCGCACCGGCTCAGCAGATGACGACTGGTACGCACTGAGCACATAGCCATCCTCCGGCGCCGCCGGATTGCCCGAGTAAAGCGACGCAGAGGCCTCTCCGTTCGCCGCGCGATGTACGCCGAGACGGATCTCGACGTCATCCACATAGAGCCCGCGGTGCCAGAAGAGGTCGAGATCATCAGGCGACGGTTGCCAGCCGCTCCCGGCGCCGGCCCAGGTATGCTCGTCAATGATCCCGGCATAGGGCGGCGTCGGTGGGTCGGCCGCGAAGCTCTCGTGGTCGATCGGCCAGCAGGTGGCGTCGGCGAATTGCGCGGTACTTCCCGTGCAGGTGAGCCCGAAGCCTCCCGCGCCCACAGCATCGTCCGCCACCTCGAAGGCGCGGACACCGTTCGCCATCACGACCATGTGCCGCCCCTGCATCACAGCTTCCACCTCATGCCAGCGCCCGCCATTCCCATCCACAGGCGCGGCCGCCAGCACTGTCTCCTCCGCACGCCGCACTCGCACGAGGCGCAACTGCGAATCGCCGCCGCTCCCGACCAGTTCGAGTCGGTAGTGATCGCCCGGGCCCTGGTAGCGCAGCAGCAACGCGGCCGAGTCGGCATCTCCGCGCCTGAGCCTGGCGCGTGCTCTCAGGTCGGACATCTGAGCGACCGGCGCGATGGCGCGCGCTGATCCGGCGGGGGCAAGCGCCACCTCCGCGCCCTGCTGCTCGAGCGTACCGCGCTCGACGATCCAGGCACCCGTTCCGAGCAGCGGCTGCGGCACCGCCTCCCACGGTTGCACGTGCACGTCATCGAAGTAGGCGTAGGCATCCGGATGATCCGTCACCAGTTCGAGGCCGATCTGTCCACGGCCGCGCAGCAGATCGTCGGCGACATGCAGCAGGTCGCGCCCGTCAACCCCGGCCAGCACATGCCCGCGTGAGATGCGCAGCCGCAACTCGTGCCACCGCTCGCGCTCAACCTGCACTTCGGCGGAGGCCAGCACCTGCTCGCCCTCCGGCAGCCGCCGCGTGAGGCTGAGGGTGCCTTTACCGTTGAACGGAGCGTGCAGCGTCAGTGCCACGCAATCCTCCGGGCTCTGCCAGTGCGCAAGCAGTGAGACGGTCTTGTTGGTGTCGGGGCGAACCGCCGCCGAGAGGTCGTAGTCGTCCCAGAACCAGTAGCCCGTCACAGCAGTCGCGATGCCCTCCCCCTGCGCGCGAAACGCGAAGGGGTTGGCTCCCTGCCCCGGTTCGCCTTCAACCTGGTAGAGCTTCCAGCTACCCGAGGGCGTCTCCCATGGGTTCGGGTCACCCTCAGCGCGCATAAAGTCGTCGCCGAAGGTGACGGGCGCGCAGGGCTGGAGGAACGCATCCTCCAGCCCGGCGGCGAAAGGCATACCCGCCATCGGCTGCAGCGGAGCCATCAGCAGCGGTTCCCTGCCGACGAATACCGTGACGCCGCTCGGCCGGCGGCGGATGATGATCTCCGCCTGCTTCTCCGCGCGCAGCATCCCGGCGGTCCCGAGCAGGGACGGGCGTCCCGCGATTACCTCCACCAGGCGCAGGCTCTGCCCGTCAATCTCAAGCCGCTGGTGGTAGTCATCATTGAGCCACGGCAGCATCACCACGGCCTCGGTGTCCGCGTTGACGGTAGCGCTGACGAGGTAGTCCGCCGGGGCATCCTCAGGAAGCTCCAGCGACTGGAAGCCCTCGGGCGCTTCCTCGACCTTCTCATCACGCGAGACGGGCCGGCGCATGGCTCTGCCTGCCTCGGGCTGCCACTGCACGCTCGGGACCAGCCGCCGATCGGCGGGCAGATCGGTAAGGCGCGGCACGAGCACGCCGTCGCTCAGGTGCGCCAGCGCCGCCACGATCCCCGGTTGCATCTGAGGGCCGCGCAGCGCGAGGGTGATCGCCACCGGGCCGCCGAAGTAGAGCCAACTGCCCTTGCCGTGCTTGAAGACGATGGCGGCCGGAATATCCTTGCGCCCGCCGGTCAACTCTCCGCGATACTTCTCCGGCACGCCCTCATCGGTGAAATGCGCCAGCACCGTCGCTCCACTGTTCTCTGCGGGGATGATCGCCGCGCCCCTCGAGCCCTGCGTTGGGACCAGCCCTGCTCCCCGCATCGCCCGTGCGATTGGGTGATCCACATCCGCAAAGATCGTGTTCGCCGACCTCGCCGGGTTGATGCGCTTTCCCGGCAGAACGCCTGCCGACGGTCGGATCAGCTCTTCGGTGATCGCAATGCCACCCTCGGCGACGAACTGCTCGACGGCGGAGACGATAGCTGCGTCATTGGGTATCGGTGAGGTGATGATGACCACGCGATACTGCTTGAGGACATCGAGCTTCGACAGATCCGACTCAGGGACGTACTCGCGCGGCAGGCCGTGCTTCGCCAGCAGGCCCATGTAGCCGGTGATGCGACCGCCACCCACAGCGATCCGCCACTGGTCATCCGCCGATGCACCGACTGTGAGCACCAGCGCCAACAGGGTCAACAGGATGCTTCGTGACTGCCTCAGCATGTCCAGATCGCTCTCCGCCGCGGCGAAAGTCGTGCTTGCTCTATTCAGAACACATCAGCGGGCGCGAGGTTTCGTGGGGCATCAGTCGGGAAGCGTGAGCGCCAGGGGGCCTTCGCGATCACTGATCTCGGCATCGGCGGTGACTACTCCCCGCACCTCGCGAACTTCCTGACCATGCCGGTGCCCGTAGATCGCGAGTGTCAGCCCCGGCGCCTCGAGCAGCGCTTCACCCAGCAGCGAACTGCCCATGTAGGCCCTGGCGAACGCCCGCGTGGGGTTTTCTATGCGGTAGCTCACCAGTTCCGTGAAGGGCACGAAGTGTGTCACGCCCACCACACGTCGCACCTGCCCCGCCACCGAGGCGATCTGCTCTCGCAGTGTGTCGGCAGAGCATTCTGCCACTTCCCGGTCCGGCCGCCTCCAGTCGAGATGCACCGCGTCATTCCATACCGTCACATGCGGCGCCCCCTCGGACTGCCAGACAAGCCCGTTCGCCATGTAGTGCTCCGGCGTCAGATCCTCCCACGCCATCTCGCCCACTCCGGGCAGAGCGCTGAAGCTCATCTTCCCCTCGGCACCGGGAGCCACTCTCACGGGCATGACGGTGAGTCCATCAGTGGGTGCCTCGCGCTGGCACATGCCGTAGTCATACCAGCCCATGACGCCGACGAAGGCAGTGTCGCCGACGATGCGCGCTCCGCGGTCGAGGCAGTGAAAGCCATGCTCGGAGGCGATGCCGGGGATAGTCTCGCGATAGACCTGCTCGGTGGAAAAGGGAGGGTGGTCCTCCCACAGATCGTGGTTGCCGGGGACCATCAGGCGTTCGCCCGGGAAGTCCTCGAAGTGGCCGAGCACCTCGCCAAGCAGGGCAGGGCCCTCGGCGCAGCAGTCGCCCGCGACAACCAGGACATCCCCGCCCTCCCGATTGATCATGCGGGCGAGATCGCGCATTCGTTCGTGCGCGTCGGCATCGTAATGAAGATCGGCGATGGCGATCAGCCTCATTCGCCGACCAGTCCCGCCGCCGTCGCCCGCGCCACGCTCTCCCAGTCCGCCGGCGGCGCCTCATAGCACCTGAGGGCCACCTCGCCCCGGAGGCGCTGGCCCTCGCGCCAGGTTGTCTGCTCCGGGACCCACTTCACATACAGCTTGTGATAGCGTTCGGTGTCCCAGTAACCGGTGAACGTCTGCGCGCCATCAGTTACGCTCAGATGCCGCAGCACAACGCCCGTACGCTGCTCCGGCAGGTAGGTGGCAGTCCAGTCCCAGTCTTCATGCCACTCAAGCTCTCTGCCGGAGGCGAAAGTTCCGCTCTGCTCCTCGCCGCCGGAGGTGGAGGCCAGCCACCGGCGGGTCTCGGCGGTAATGCAGTACATGAAAGGGTAGAGCGTGGTCACGATGATGTCCTCAGTCGCCGACAACTCGTGGCGCTGGATCAGCGTGCCGCTGTCGAGCACGAGCATCGCTTCAAGCTGCAGCTTGTCGAGCATCGAGCGCTTCGTCAGCACGATCCTCTCGCCGGTATACACGGCGCCATCGGCGAGTTCGGCCCGCTCGCCATCAACGATCAGGCCGACCTCCTGCACCTGCTCGATGCCGCCCTCGGTATGCGCGGATCCAACCCAGCCTCCCGCGGCAGGTATGCAGGCCACGAGCCCGTAGGCTCCCGTGCAGCTACCGACCTCGCCGCCCTGGTAGAGGATGCGCTGGATATTCCACGCATGCGCCTGCTGCAGTTCGATCATCAGGCCGCCACTGCGCAGCGTAACGACCGCCGCCTCACGCGGGTCATCCGCCCCCACGGGGAGGCAGATGGCCAGCGCGAGGCAGATCAGCCCGCAGATGGTGGCCTGTTGTCGCACGAATAGATGGCAGATCATCTCTCACCGAATTACCCTGCCGGCCTGCGCGGTATCGAGCAGCCGCGGGGTGATAACGAACGAGCTTGAGACGGTCAGCGGTAGCTCTGCGAAGCCGCCCATCGCGGCCCTGCAGTCAAAGAGCATCGCGGCCGTGGCTGACTTGAGCAGATTCGCATCGGCGTCGATTGTGCGCCGCATCCCGCTGATCGTCAGAACCCCGTTCCTGAGAGTGATCTCATTATCCTGCAACGGGTTCCTTGTCGTGAAGTCGGGGAAGCTCGCAGTGATGTCGCTGAGCACGACTATCTCATCGTCGCTGATGCTCTCGACGCGGGAGGTGATCCTCATCGTGACCTCGCCGATGTCGGGAAGCTGCTGGCAGCGATCGAGCGTCCACTCTTCGCCCACCTCAACGGGATGCTCCGGGAACTCCACCACGCCCGCCACGAGCACGACCAGTTGCAGCGGAACGCCTCCGCTGGCAAAGAGGTCCATCTCCGGCGCCTCATCGGACGCGATCTCCAGCAGGCGACCACGGCGGTCAACGTGCATCACCACCGGATCTATCTGCTGCGGCTTCTGCTCCTCGCCCAGCAGGGAGGCCGACATCTCGCCGAAGGTTGCGCGGAGCGTCCCGCTGCCCTCAGCGTCCACCGACACGACCTCAAGCACCATGTCAACGCCGGCCTGCCCGGTGACGGCCAGCGGGACGCCGAAGCCCATCTGCACGCTGTCTATCTTCGCCTCGGCCCGCGTGGGGCTCTGTGACTGCGGCTCAAAGGTGTAGCTTAGATCAACCGCCACCCCTGCGTGAGCGGTAGCGATCGTAAGCGCCACGACCAACAACAATTGAAAGCGTCTCATCTCTAGTGACCTCCGTTACGCGATACTTCGCGCCAAGAGGTATAGACTCCCACAGGGGCCGGAGTGTTTCGCCAGGATGGAGGAAGGTGAGAGGGTTATCAGATGCGAAACCTGTCCCTGATGCCGAAATGCTCCTCCGGAGGTGTTGGCAGATGCTCGGTGCGGTTGTCGTGGTGGGGCCAGCAGTCGCGCCCGATGCTGAGGCGATACGAGGTGCGCTCGCGGCGCTGCGACCTCACTGCCACCGCCTGGCAGTCTTCGGCAGGACGGAGCAGTTCGACAACCTCCACCACCCGCTTCCCGCCGACGCCTCGGAACTGCACGCACTCGCGGCGGTCCTGCGGCAGGCCGGCCGCGAGCACGCCGCGGTAATGCCCGCCGACCTGCTCCGGCCCTCGGCGGAGCTGATACGCTACATGATCGAAGTCAGCGGCAGCTTCGAGGTCGTGGCCCCAGAGAGGCATGACGGATCTGTGCAGCCGCTGCTCGCGCTCTACCACCCGAAGCTGCTGCGCCGGATCGAGGGGCTGATCACAGCCGGCGAGCGCGATATCAGCGCACTGCTCGAGACTGCCACGATCCGGCGCATCACGGCCGAGGAAGTCGCCAAGTTCGGCGAACCCGAGCTGCTGCTCGAACGCCGCGGCTAGAGCTTCATGTAATACTCAACGTGCGGGCGGATCGCCTCAAAGCCCACCTTCTCATACGCCCGGCGCGCAGGCCCGTGCGCCGGGTCAAGCCCCGTATGCACCGTAGCGTACTCCATCCCGGCCTCGCGGAAACGCCGCAGGCACTCGCGGTACTGCGCGCTGCCGATGCCCTTGCCCTGCGCCGACGGGCCGACGGCATTGTTGCCGACCACGCCGACCTTCGTGTCGCGCAGCATGTAGGTGAGGAAGCCGACCACCTCGCCATCAAGCTCGGTCACGAAGCCATGCTCGGGGTCATCCCGGAAGAACTTCTCTACCGAATCTGCCTTGCGCTCAAGCGGATCGCCGGGATACTCCCGCCGCCACAGGTCCTCCCCCATCTGCTCGCGGAAGTGCTCGTAGATCGGCGTCCATGCCAGCTTCGCAATCTCGCGGATAGCCGCGATGTCCTCCTCGCGCGCAGGGCGGAAAGTCGGTTCAGCCATCATCTTCAACTCCAGTCCAGTCAAGCTGCGGTTTGTTGGTTCAACTACTCATACGCCGGACGGCCTGCCGGCTGCGGTTCGCGCAGGGTAAAGTGCCGGGCAAGGTCGCTGTCGGCAAACTCCACGCGCCCGTCCTTCATCACAAGCTTCACATTGCGGTAGTCGTAGATGGCGTCGAAGCCATCCAGCGGGTTGCCCTCAAGCACCACCACGTCCGCGCGCTTGCCCGGCTCGAGTGTGCCGAGATCATCGAGGCGGTATGCCTCGGCGTTGACCTTCGTGGCCGCGAGCAGCGCCTCCATCCGCGACAGGCCGCATGCCTCAAGCTCCATCAGTTCCCAGATGGTGCGGTCGCCATGCTTCCACGTCCGCCCGGTGCCGGGGTAGTCCGTCCCGACGCACAGCTTCACGCCGATCTCATGCGCGAGGCGCACGCCCGCCCGGTGGATCGGCTGCGCCTGCGACATCTCAACCGTCTGCCACGGCTGGTCCGAGAGCGCATCAATGTTGCGCTGGCAGGTGACGCTCAGCGTCGGCATGTACCACAGATCGCGGGCAAGTATCCCGCGCACCGCGGCCTCATCTATGAACGCGCCGTGGTGGATCTGATCCACGCCCGCCTCGATGCAGTTATCCAGTCCCGGTTGCGTGTGACAATGCACCACCACCGGCCGGAACCACGCATGCGCCTCATCAACCAGCGCCGTCATCTCCTCCAGCGTGTAGTTGCGCATCGCGCAGACCTCATTCTTGCCGACGAAGCCACCTGAGGCGGCGGTCTTGATGAAGTCCGCGCCCGCCTGCACCATCTCCCGGATCGCCTTACGCACCTCCCACGGCCCGTCTGCGTCGCGGAAGCGCACGTGGCCGAAGGTCGGGGTGACGGTGCAGCCTGCGACCAGTCTCGCACAGCCGCGTATCTGCCCGCTGGCGATCCCATCGCGCATGGAGATGCCGTCAAAGTTCGCCGAGACGCTGCAGACTGTCGTGATGCCGCGCTGGAGCGAGATCCGCAGGACCTGCTGCCCGGCGGGGTTGCCGCCGACATGCGCGTGGCCCTCGATCAGGCCGGGGATGACGGTGCGGCCGATTGCGTCAATGATCTCCGCACCCTCGGGCACTTCGACCGAAGCGCTCTCCCCCACCGCCTCGATGCGCCCGTCCCGGACGATCAGCGTTCCATCTTCGATGGGCGCCGCGCCCGTGCAGTCAATGATGCGGCCATGCACAATTGCGATCGTGTCACTCATGCTCATCCCTCACTGTGCGTTTTTGCTCAGCGTCCGCCGGATGCCCCGGAGGACGCGGTGGTTGCCGGGGTAGCCCTCCCAGGCATGTTGGACCCTGCGTGACTGATCGAGCACGAGCACCGTTGGGGCGTGGCGTATGCCGAGGGCCTTCGCCAGCATCATGTCGCTGTCGAGGAGGATCGGCCACGGTGGGTGCTGGTCGCCGCAGACCTGCTCAAGCTGGCCAGGCCAGCGGCCGTCAATGCTGATTGAGATGAAGCGGAAGCCGAGGGCCTCCTGTTGCGTGACAAGCTCGCGCACCTGCGGAAGCTGTTCGATCCACGTGTCGCACCAGAACGCGAACAGGTTGAGCACCACCACGGGCTCCTCGACGTCGCTGAGGCGCAGCACATCTCCGTCTACGCTCTGCAGGGTGAACTCCGGCACCGTCCTGCCCAGCGCCGGCGGCGGCCCCTCGGAGGGGTCCACGCTGGCGAATGCGGCGGTGGCGAGAAGGATGACGCCCAGGACAGGAGGGGCCGCACGAGCCGCCCGACGAAGGACGGCGGGGAGGTCGGCCCATCGCGCCTTTGCAGTGCGGGCGTGCGGACGGCCGTTGGGCCGACCTCGCGACTTCCGCTGCGCGGAAGTCCCTCGTGCGGCCCCTCCCACGGTGTACGACACGGGGGCGACCCGCCGTCCCATCACTCCACCACATCCGCAACGCGCATGCGCACCAGTTGGTTGTACCCACGCACCTCCGGGAAGTACATCAGCGACGCGGTCGCGGGAAGCACGCGGTACTCGCCCGGAGCCTCCGCTCGCAGAACGTAGCTGACCTCGTGCCAGCCTTCGCTGAGGTAGTTGAAGAAGAATATGAGCCGCCGATCCCACACCTCGCGGCGATCCCACGGGTTGTTCCACGGCTCCTCATCACCGACCACAACCTCGCACCCCGCCGGGATCGGCTCCTCCAGCATCGCGTAGTGCAGGTCGTCATTCGCCTTCAGCCTCAGCGTCACGCGGATGACATCGCCCGGCTGCTGCGTGTCGGCCTCCACCGGGTTCTCCGCGGGCAGCGTATACTCGCGCTTCACCTCGACGTCGTCGGTGGTGGCCACGGCCGTCTCGGCCGGCGACAGGTAGTGCATCCGCGCCGACCAGTAGACCATCCCCGGCCCGTCTTTGTCGATCGCCAGAGCATTGTCACCCGCCGCCAGCTTCGCGGCGTCAACTGTGATCGTCTTCGGGTCGGCAAACGCGTCCTCCGCGCTCATCTGCACCCGCCCCACCTGCTCGCCACCGAGCGACACGTTCGCGGTGTAGTTCGGCTCAAGCTCGTCCTGACGCTCGAGGTACTCCGTCAGCGCGATGACCGCCGATGCGGTGTCCTTGGTCGAGCGCCACGATTTCCCGCGGCGCATCGCCATCATCCAGCGAACCGCGCCGTCGATCGTGTCGCTCTCGGGCTTGACGGCCATCATCAGCCGCAGCACCTGCGAGGTGACTTCGACGTCGTTGTTCAGCCACGAGTAGGTTGCTCGGCCCTCGGGGGCCCAGTGGACGCCGATCCCCTCGCGGATTGCGGCGGCCTCAAGCTCATCGGCCACCGTCCGTGCGGCACTCGCCAGCGGCTGCGGGTCGTCGATCCAGTCTACCTGCGAGAGGCGGTGTATCGAAAGACCCAGCGAGGCCATGCTGAAGGCGTCCAGCTTCTCCCGCTCATCCCAGAGACTGTTGATGGCCTCGCTGGCTTTGCTCCAACTGTCGTTATTCCACATGTCGGCGTAGGCCAGCGCCCAGAGCAGATACGCGCGCGCCCGCGCGTAACCCTCGTCCTCAAGCTGATTGATGAGGTAGCTGACGCCCCTGCGCATCGGAGCCGCCGCGCCGACGTAGCCCGCCTCATCGGCAATCTTCAGCCCGTAGACGATGTAGGCGCTGATGTACGGGTCGCTCTCGTCGAACTCCCACCAGTGCCAGCCGCCGTCGTCGTGCTGGTAGCGGATCAGCTTCTGCAGGCCGAAGTTCACGTAGCGGTCGAGCATCTCCGGCTCCGGGCGGTCCGCGTCAAGGCGCTCCAGCGTTCGCACCACGATCACGCTCGGCAGGAAGCCGTCCATGGTCTGCTCGGCGCAGCCGTAGGGGTAGCGAACGAGGTAGTCCAGCGCCTCGAAGATCGGCCCCGCCAGCGAGGGCGACACCGTCACGACCAGCTCGGCTGAACCGGGCAGCGCTTCCTCGGGCAGCAGCAGCGTCTCGGCCACGTTGCCCTCGCTGGAGCCGGCCCACGCATCCACGTTCTCCACGCCGCTCGGCACCACGGGCAGGAGCGTCTCCATCGCGTCCTGCGCCCCCGCGCCACCATCGGCGGAGACGACAATGCGCGCCTGATCCGGGCCTGTCGCATTGACGCCCCACGTCAGGCGCACGATGCCCTCGGCGGGGATGGAGACCTGCTGGCGCGGTTCGCCGATGATCTGCGCACCCTCGGCCGTCAGCGCCACGTTGACCGTCTTCCCCTCGCCGGTGTAGTTGTGCACGATTGCCGCGGCGGTGCCCTCATCGCCCTCCACGTAGAAGCGCGGCAGCACCAGCCGGACCAGCAGCGGCATCGTTACCGTGCGCGTCTCGCGGCCCTCACCTGCTCGCGTCTCGCGGTCGATGGCGCGAGCGACGGCCCGCCAGGTGGTCAGGTTGTCGGGCATCTCAAACTCAACCGAGGCGCGGCCATCGGGGCCGGTGACAACGGACGTCTCCCAGACTGCGGTGTCCTCGAAGCGGCGGCGGATGGCGATGCCGTCGTCGGTGGCCTCAAGGCGCTCATCCGATGGCACAGCCGCCATCTCGCGCTCCATCGGCGGGGCTGCGACAGGCGCCATCTCGCCGCCCATCTGCGCCCCGCCTCCGGGGTAGAGATGTGCGTGGGAGAAGTCGGAGGTGACGCGGCTACGCATCTCGCCCCAGAAGACCGCGAACGGGCTGGGCGTGTAGTCCTCCATGATCTCATAGAGCGCCTCATCAACCACGCCGAGACCGACTTCCGCCGCCACTCCGCGGTCGCGCCAGTCACGCGTTGTGATGGCGTAGCGCGCGGTCTGTGATGGCTCGTAACGCTCCTGGTCGGGCGTCACGATCACCTGGAGCTTCCTGTCATCATGCGGCACCTCAAGTTGCGCCCACTCATGCGTCCTCTCGCCCTCGCGTACTATCTCCGCATTTACCTCGACGCCGGGCTTGAAGCGCTCCTCGATCGGGATCTTCAGGTCGAACTCGTTCGACTGCAGGCGATGCACCTTGTGCTCGAAGAGCCTTTCGCCCTCGATGGTCACCAGCATCCACGCGCCAAGCTGATCGGTGAGCGTATGTATCTTCGCCACATCGCCCGGCTCATAGCGCGATTGATCGGCCTCCATCGTCAGCGTCGGCCACTTGCTCTCTTCGTCTTCCTCAGGCTCCTCGACGTAGAAGTAGTCGTCGTCATAGACCGGGTTGTTGTCATCATCCATCGCCCAGCCTTCCACGCGATAGCGCTCCGGACGCGTGGGCTTGAAGGTGACGGTCGCCCGGCCCTCGCTGTCGGTCTCGACATCGTACTCCGTGCGCTCCTCGTAGTAGCGCCCCTCGCGATCGGTCATCGGCTCGATGACGACCACTTCGACCCGCCGCGAAAGCCCTTTGTCCTCGTAATCGGCGGTGCGGATCGTGATCGTCGGCGTCTCCTCGCCCAGCACATAGCGGTACTGAGTGGATTCCACCGAAAGCTGGAACTGAGCGGCAGTGATGAGCGTGGAGGCCGATGCCTCCCGCGGGCGCAACGCCAGTTCGCTCACCGTCGCGTTCACATACATGTGCCGGTCCACGGTCGCGTGAGTGGTGGGCACCTCCAGCACGAACTTGCCCTCCTCATCGAGGATGGCGGTGCCGGAGAAGCCTCGCTCGATCTCCATCGCTCCCGGCGCGCCGAGGCCTGCAGCCTCACGAATGCGCTCGGGCAGAGGACTGCCCGCCTCGCTGAAGCTGACCTCATACTCCACCTTGCCGCCTGAGACCGGGCTGCCGAAGAAGTACTGCGCGGAGATCGTCACCGGGATCGTCTCCCCCTGCAGGTAGTAAGCCCGCGGGATCGTGATCTGCGGCTCAAACTCCGGCTTGCGGTACGCCTGCACGGAGAATTCCTTGTAAAAGACGGTCTTCGCGTCACCGGAGCCCACCGTGGTCACGAGGTCATACTCCCCCAGCGGCGGCTCCGGGGCGAGTTGGAACTCACCAGCGAAGCTCCCCCACTCGTTCAGCGGAAGCTCTTCCCGATAGACCGGATCGCCGCCGAACCTGATCTCCACCGTGGCGGTCTCAATGCCATCAGGTAGCCGGTAGGCGCCGCGCTCGGCCGCCCGCACTGTGCCGCGGAACTGCACGAGATGGCCCGGTCGGTAGATCGGCCGGTCGGTGTAGACGTACGCCCTGAAGGGCTGCACCTTCCCCGGCGCCGAGGGGATGACGAAGGCCGGATCGCCACCCGTTGCGGCAAGGAAGTAGCGGCCGGTGATCTCTGCGCTGTCGAAGACCACGGTGCCATCGCGCTCGGTGGTCTTCGCGGCAACGCGGCCGTTTTCATCGAAGAGGTGCACCCATGAGCCTGCGATCGGCTGCCCCGTATGCGCGTTGACCAGCCACCCTAGGACCACGTCCGGCGAACGCTTGCTGATCAGCGCCCGGTCGGATACCGCGATCCACGTCCGCTTCTCTACCCCGCCGCCAACCATGCGGATCACGTAGACGCCGGGGCTGAGCCGCGGGGCCTCGATGTCGCGATCGAGCCACGAGTCCTCGTAGATCTCCTTGACCGCCATCGCCCAACGCGCCGACGGACGCCTGCCGGACAGGTCGAGATGCTTGATGCGATACGTCACGCTCCGCTCATCATCGGCTTCGCTTTCGTGGATGGCGTAGGCGTCCGGAGCGATCTCCGAGAGATCGACGCGGTAGGCCTCCAGCACCGCGCTTTTTGTGTTGTACAGCCACGCACGAAGCTGCGGCTTCTCAGTCGTCGGCCAGATGCGGACGAAGGTCTCAATGTCCACATTCGGCGCAAGGTGCTCCTCCTGTGCGAACGTATTCGCCGTCAGAGCACCGCTCAGCAGGGCGACAAGGGCGGTCATCAACGCGATCCGGTTGCCGTGCCTCATCTTCGGCACCTCCAGTACCTACGGCTCTGACGGTGGCTCGACTATGCGGAACGCCCGCACTCGGTAGTAATCCACTGGCTCTTCCGGCAATGCCCCGGCTCTGATGCGCGCCCACGGCTCGATCAGTTCGGCCCGCGGCGTCTCGCGTGGAAGCACCACTCCCCAGCCACGCGCGCAGCGAACCGCCAACCCATCCACCGCCGGGTCGAGGCCCTGCGCATCCGCAACCGGCACCGGTGGCTCCACGATCGAGACGATCACCCGCAGTCGCGGCAGTTCGCCGATGGCGATGGGCGCAAAGCGCAGGTCCATCGCCGCCGCCCGCCATGCGGCGTCCACGATCTGTTCCGCAACAGTGGGAAGTGTCGGGTGCAGCGAGCCCATGCAGCAGCGCGGAGCGTCGCCAAGCATTGCGCTAACGAAGACCCCTGAACGCTCCCGCAGGAGCGCGGGGAGATCGTCGGGAGGCGTGACGCGCTCATGCCGCAGCACCCATGCATCCATGGTGTCGCGGGCCAGTTCGAGTGCAGCCTCGGCTGCCGGAGGGTCTGCGGCGAAGCGATCCGGTACTGAGGGGGCGGCGTCTGCCGGAAAAAGGGACACGGAGACACGAATGAGGACGAAGCTCAGCATCCCCACCAGCCGCAATGCCGCCCCCGAAGTCCGGCTCGAAGTGCTCATTGCGCCATGCTTCGACGCGCGGGGAGCTTCACCTTCATCAACGGAGGGGCGTCACGCGCGAGGGGCGGGCGCGATGCCGTTCACCACGACTTGCACGAGCGAATCGGTGAAGTCGTCGCGCATCGACTCCCAGCTTTCATCCCCTGCACGACGGGCACGTCCGATGAAGCCGCGCAGCGCCACGAGCAGCACTTCCGAGGCCGCCTCAACGGCATCGGGCCGAATCTCGCCGCGCTCCGCCAGCCGTTCGATCAGCGCCCGCAGGTCATCGCGCATGGCCCGGAACTGGCTGCGCAGTTCCTCGCGCGCCTCGTCATCGCGCTCAAGCTCCTGGCGGAGGATGCGGCCGAACTGGCGGTGCTCCCACCACAGGTCGAGATGCTGCTCGATTGCCGCGCCCAGCGCCTCGGTGAGCGGTAGTTCGCCGAATCTCTCCGCTGCTCCCGCAAAATGTCCCGCTGGTCCGAAGCGCCGCAGCACCTCGAGGAAAAGGTCGCGCTTGGTGGGGAAGTACTTGAACAGCGCGGCCTCGGTGACACCGGTGCTCTCCGCTATCTCGCGCGTGGTGGCGCGGTCATAGCCACGCTCGGAGAAAAGCTCCAGGGCGGCCAGCAGGAGTTGCTCGCGCCGCTGTGCTCCTCGATCGCCCATGCGAATCTCCGTTTCTCCTCCCGCTGTCATACGAACCCTGCACAGCCACGCGCTTCGGACCGGGAATCGTCTGGAAGTTAGCTTTTCGGGCGCCACGGACCTCCCTGACCGCGCGCTTTCGGCGTCGGTTGATGCCGCCGGACCGGATGACGCGTGTCGGGATGAAGGCCCTTTGCCGTCCACGGGCGAAGCTTGTCCGGGAACCTGACGATCCGCCGCGGAGGTGCATCATGTGCCGCCTTGTGACACTGGCCCTGCTGGTTTTCGCCATCACGACTGGCGCTGCTGAGATGATCCCGCTGGAGGAGCCGGGCTTCGTCCTGCCGTACGGGGAGAGCGCGCGCTGGGAGTTCACGCCCGAAGGCGACTACAACTCCGTGCGGCTGGTCTACTCCGTGCGCATGGAGTTTCCCCGCGCGGCGGGCTCCACCTACGTGATCGGCTGGGACGTCAATGACACACCGCTGGAGGCTGCCGCGACGCGCACCGACGTGCGGCTTCTCAACAAGCCCCTGCGCTTCACGATGGCCTCGGGCCTCGAGCTTGACTGGGCCTCCGGCAACACCTGGCGCACGGTCTACTCCCCCGACTTCGACCTTGTGCAGGGCCAGGGCGCGGGCGGCATGCAGGTCGACCAGGTTGATCCCTACCGCTTCGTCATCGACATCACGGACATGATCACGCGCGGCGAGGAGAATGTCGTCAACCTCCTGCATCGCGGCGAGGTCATGAACCTGAGGCGCGCTTTTCCCGATCAGGACGCGACGCTCGAGCTTGTCTTCAACGAACTTGCGATCGAACTCTCCGATGAGCCGCCCGCGGTGACGGAGGTGTCGGAGGAGGAGCAATTCTCCGCCGATCGGCTCATGCTCCAGCCCCCGGCGAGCGTCTCCATCGCTGAGGTGGCTACGCTGAGAGACGGCGGCGGCATGGTGATCAACCTCCCCGACCTCGCTCTGCGGGTCACGTCACATTTCTCATGGGAGGGCGGCGGCTTCAACAGCATGACCGCCGATGGTCCCGCGCCCGATGGGCCAGAGTGGCGCGTCGTGCCTGCCGACGGGGCTGCGGGCGCCATCGGCTACGCGCGAGACTACCGGGTGGAGCGGACCGTTCGCTTCGCGGATGATCACGTGCAGGTGGCCGACCACCTCATCAACACCAGCGGCCGCGACATCGGCCTTCGCTTCGACAACCGCGTGGAGCCGGTGGAGAGCCGGGTGCCACAGGCGTGGCTTGGCGGTAATCCCGATCCCGCCACGATGAGCCTCACCGGCTACGAGAACCCGACCTGCTTCCTCCAGGGCACCGCGTCCGGATGCGGCATCGTGGCGCTCGATGACGTCTACCGGATGCAGGGAACGGTCTACTGGCAGGACGGGGGCGGCATCCGCAGCGATGTCTTCTGCCTGCCCGCGGGCGGCGAGTATACCGTCGAGTGGGCGATCTACCCCACCTCGCGCCCCGACTACTACGACTTCATCAACCTTGTGCGCGAGGACCTCGACGTCAACTTCACGATCCCCGGCCAGTTCCAGTTCGGCATGCAGTCAACGGCAGCTATGACGCCCGAGCAGATCCGCACGCTGGTGGACGTGGGCGGTCTGAGCGTCATCTCGACCGGCACCTGGTCAAACTCCGGCGGCGATCCGCCTTACTATCATGGCGCACAGTCGCTGGAGGCCACGCACCTGATCGAGCAGTTCCGCAAGGCCAGCGAGAACCTGCGCAGCGCCGCCCCCAAGGTGGCCTCGCTGGTTTACATTCACACCTTCATCAATCTGCACGAGGACACGCCGGAGCGCTTCCCGGATTCGCTCGTCACTAACACAGACGGAACGCCCTACATCAACCCAAGCTACACCGAGCGCATCGGGATGCCGTTCTACTACTGCTACATGACGCTGGAAAACTCTTACTTCGACGCGATGAAGCAACTCGTCGACGTCTGCCTCGATGATGACAGGATCGGCGCGGATGGCATCTACTGGGACGAGGTGGAGATGATCTCGCCTCGGCGCACGTATGACCGGTGGGACGGCTACTCCGCGGAGCTTGATGAGGAGCATCGGATCGCGCGCAAGTTCGGCGACCCGCACCTGCTCTCGCTGAAGGCGAAGGTGGCGCTGGTGGAGCATATCCGCAGCAAGGGCGGGATGCTGATCGGCAACTCCTGCCCGCGCACGCGCACCATGCAGGACCTGCATTTCCCGCGCTTTGTCGAGACCGCGCACGAGTGGTATCCGGCGCGCTCACACCTCTACACGCCGATCTCGCTCGGCGATCACAAGACGGTGAAGGACTTCCCGACGCTGCTCGACGACATCCGCCTGAAGCTGATGTGGGGCACGGTCTATTACTACTACTCGCGCCCCACGCACCCGCATCCGACAATCACCCAGCACATGTTCCCCTTCACTCCGGTGGAGCTTCATCGCGGCTGGGTGCTGGGGCAGGAGCGACTGATTACGGCCGTCCCGGGCACCTTCAGCCTCGGCGATGACGATCCGGTGACGGTCTACTGGTACGATGCGGAGGGCAAGCTGAAGCCGGACGTCGTGTGCGAGGAGCGCGTGGAGGACGGGAAGCGCCTGATCCGCCTGCCGCTGGCGGAGAAGGAGATGGCGGTCATCGAGCGGCGGTAGGGCACGGCGATGGCGCAACCGACTCGTGGAGTAGTGCGCGCGATCACGGGGACGGCAACGGCTCCTTCAACAGGGCGGCGCTATCGCGCCGCACAGGTGGCGGCTTCGCCGCCGACAGGCACGGCACAGGCAACGGCAACGACTGGAAAGATGACGGCAACGACTTCGCCACCACCCACAGAGGGGGCGAGGGCCTCATATTCAGGCGACCATGTCAAAGCTCGAATGCTCGGATATTAGGCGGGCGCCCGCTCTACGTATATTGTTGGCAGATGCACGTCCGCGTCCGCTGTGTCCGCAGCGGCAGGCATTGACTTCCCCGCGGCGAAATGCCCACCGCGTTCATCCAGTCCAACTCGGGGAGCGATCAACATGACCCGCCTCATAGCTATTCTACTTGCGCTTACCCTCGCTGTTGCCGCCTTCGCGCAAGATGCGCGCATCTACACGGTGCGCGATGACGACGGAACCGCTGACGAGGGCCGCGCCCAGACAGGCAGCCCTCACTACATCGCGCGCAAAACACTCAACCTCGACCGCGACCCCGCCGACCTGCAGCGCGCATGGGTGCAGTACTACATGAAAGTCCGCCCCTACGACACGACCACGAAGGCGCTCTACTCAGAGCCTGTCGAGGGCGTGGAGTGGACGGATCTCGTGGTGACCGTCAACGGCACGGAGATCCTGCGCGACGAGTTGATCGAGGTCGCTACCGAGGGCTGGCACGAGGTGCAGTTCGACCCGGCGCTGCTGCAGCGCGGAGAGAACCACGTGACCGTCACCGTCTCGGAACCCGGGGATTACATCTACCTCGGCATCGACCGCGAGAACGACTACGGGCGTTCGGCCTCCAGCCGCGATGCTGGGAAGACCTGGCGGGAAGGCTGGCTGTCCTTCAACACCGAAGAGCCCGATGGTGGCGAGTACATGGTGCGCCTCAAGTACGAGGCCCCCGAGCCTGAGCAGGTCGGCTTCACTGAGCGCGCGGGCAAGTACTACGGATGGATCGAGATGGAGGACCTGTTCTCCGCGACCGACGTCCACGCGTCCGGCTTCAAAGCGATCGAGTGGAACAAGGGCGCGAACCAGCCATCCGCGGACATGGTCGCGTACAATCAGGAAGGCCGCGTGAGTTTCTCGCTGCAGATCCCGGCCGACCGCGACTGGAAGCTGTGGATGCGGGCGTGGGCCGATGGCTTCCGCAACGGGACATTTACCTTCAGCGTCGACGGCCGGCAGATCTACGACTCCACCGGCCATGAGTTCACCTCCGACACCAACCTGCGCCTCGACTGGCTCGACCTCGGCGTCGTCCATCTCGGCGAGGGCACTCACACCTTTGAGATCATCACCGATGGCGCGTGCGGACACTTTTTCGACGTGTTCGTCCTCAGCACGGACATGGGCCTTCTGCCGGATGTCGAGAACCCGCTGCCGCGCATGACCACGATCGCCAGCCTCGTGGCCGGGCCCGGCATCAGCGACCTTGAGCCGGGGCTTTACATGACGGAGAACCCGATCCCGTGGGCGACGCCGCTTGCGGGCGGGCCGCTGCAGACGCTGTGGGTGTGCGCGGACATCAATGAGCGGGAGATCGTGGAGCTTCAGCAGCGGATAGACATGGAGGCGGCGGCGGTAACTTCACCCTCGATGTACTTCCGCGACGAGGGCACCTTCGGACTGGACCTGTCGCTCGATCAGGGTGACGCGATCTACGACCGCCTGGTGAGCGAGCCGCCGGTAGATGTCATCGTGCTGGCGCGGACGAAGCTCGACCAGCTTCCCGAGCACGCGACGGAGGCGATCCTCTCGCGCGTCGAGGAAGGCGCGGGGCTGATCGTCGTTCGCTCGCGCAGGGACGATGCGGAGACGCGGATCGGGGCGCTGCTGGAGGAGACCGAGCCGCTGGACATCTCAGCGCTCCCCAGTCCGATCGACTTCTACTCGCTCGATCACCCGTCCATCCGCGACTACGGAGAGGGACGGATCATCGCGCTCCCGTGGTCGATGTGGGGCACGATGCACTCGCTTGAGGACTCGCACACGCTCCGCTATCCCTACTGGGAGTACATCTTTGCGCGCTGGATGGACTACCTGCTGACCGCGGCCGGTCGAGATACCGCGGAGGCCGCGAGCGTCAGTTGCCCGGAGACCGTGACGCCGGGCGAGACGCCGACGGTGACCGTCACGCTGGCGGGCGAGGCCGCGCAAGCGCGCGCTACCTGGCTGGCGCCCTTCAGCGATCCCATCGCGCTCGACCCGGTCCCGGTCGCCGATGGAGGGGCCTCAGTCGCGCTGCCCGCCTCCAGCAAGGACGGTCTGCACCACGTCGCGCTGACGTTCACCGACGCTGACGGCGCCGCGGTCGGCGTCGCCTCGGCGCAGTACGAGGTCCGCCAGCCCACGCGCATCACCGAAGTCGTCGCCGAATGCACCGAAGATGGCTCCGCGTTGACGTTCACGGCCACCACGGAAGGTCCGGGCCAGCTTCCGGTGCAGGCGGAGGTCTACGGCGCGCGCGGGCGACTGCTGGGGAGTGTCGATGCGACGCTCGGCGACGGGGCAGAGCTCCGAGTGCCGCTGATCGCCTCGTGGGAGCGCCTCGTGGAGCTTCGGCTGACGGTCGCCGGTGAAGATGCGCCCGCGCAGCGCGTGTACAAGCTCACCACGCGCCCGCAGGACGTCGTGATGGATGACTACCTGCCCTACTCCGGCGTCTGGACCGCCGTGGAGTTGCCGAACTACCTGCAGAGCGTCTACCTGCGCATCTGGGACGACCTCGGCATTCGCGTAATCCAGCCTTCGGCGCCAGTCTGGGAGTCGCTCGACCAGGGATTCGCGACCGGCCACCCCTACCGTCTGACGAGCGTCGGGAACGGAACCATCGACGGCGAGGGCATCCGCACCCCGTGCCTGCATGATGACGAGATGTGGGCGGAGGAGGAGCCGAAGATCCGCGAGGCCGTCGCGAACAGGCGCGCGTTCTCCCCGGTGCTGCTGGGCCTTGGCGATGAGCAGTCGATCGGCCGCGAGGAAGCGTGCTTCAGTGAGGACACGCGCGCGGCCTTCCGCGAGTGGCTGCAGGAGCAGTACGCGTCACTCGATGAGCTGAACGCGACGTGGGAGACGGACTTCGCCACGTGGGATGCTGTCGAGCCGTGGCGGCTTGCGGACGCGAAGCAGCGTCCGGGCAACATCGCGCCCTTCCTGCAGTTCCGGCTCTTCATGGCGCACACGTTCGTCGAGAGCACGAAGATGATGCAGTCGTGGGCGCAGGAGGAGGCGGGCGATACGCAAATCGGCGGCGTGAACCCGTGGGATGAGGGCTGGACGACCTGCACGGTCATGTCGAAGCTCTTCCCGGTGCTGGAGTACGGGCAGATCTACCCGCGCTCCCACGACCGCGCGCGCTCGTGGTTCCGCGACCCGCGGCTGATCGGCACGTGGTCAGGCTACGCGCGGCCGGAGGCGCAGATCGAGCGCGAGGGCTGGATCCTGCCGACCTACGGCGGCACCTTCATGGGCTGGTACGGCCTCGGCCGTCAGCTTGGATACAACACGCTGACGGGGACGCTGAACCTCGGCGAGCGCGGCGAGTGGATCGGTCGCGTCAACCACGAACTCAACTCTGGCGTGGGCAAGCTGCTCATTGAAACGGAGCAGGTGCAGGAGCCGGTGGCGATCCTGCACTCGTGGCCCAGCCGCTGCGCATATATCGCGGCCCTCAGCGCAGAAGAGGACACGCCGGCCGGCGCCCTCGACCAGCGCTGGGACGAGTGCGAAGAGACCTTCGTGCGGCTGCTCAAGGCGCTGCGGGTCCCCTACCGTTACGTGGACGAAGAGCAGGTGGCGGAGGGGGTGCTGGCGGACTACGAGATGCTCATCGCGCCGCGGGCGTGGGCGCTGCCACAGGCCACGCTGGAGGCCATCGCCGCCTTCGCGGCCGAGCATCCGGTGATCGCCGATGCGGGCCTGGGCCGGTATGACGAGTTCGGGCGCATGCGCGACGCCACTCCCATCGAGGGCATGAACGTGACGATCTGGGACGATCTCCCCGCGCCGCTGAGCGATGAGACGATTGCGCGGATGCGGGAGCAAATCGTGGCGGCCGGTATCGCAGCGGGAGATCAGTACATCACGGGTGACGTGAACTTCTGGGTGCCACGCAGCTTCGATGATGCGCAGGTGGCAGTCGCCTTCGGCTCCGGTCAGTTCACCTGGACCGTTGTGCCTGCGGGGACGTTTGTGTATGACGCCCGCACGCACAGGGCGCTCGGGCAGGTAACAGAAGCCTCAGCGCAGATGGAGCACGGACCGGCGGTGCTGGTATTCAGTCGCGAGGAGATAGCGGGCCTCGGCATCGCCGCCACTGACGCAATGCTCGGCGAGGCGGTGCGCTACGACTTGACCCTCACGAGCGGCAACGACACGGTGGCGCGAGTGACGGTCATCGGCCCGGATGGCGAGGAGCGCGAGTGGTACGCGGATAATGTGCGCCTGACCGATGGCGCGGCCTCGGGGAGCTTCACGCCCGCGCTGAACGATCCGGCGGGCACATGGACGATTCGCGCGCTGGACATCATCAGCGGCGAGACCGTGGAGGCGCCAGTGGAGGTGGGCGGCTGAGGGCGGCAGTCTGGCACACGTTCTTTTGCTCGATCACCCCTACGAATCCCGTAGTGCGGGCACCCTTGCCCGCACGTGATGACTGAGGCGTTCGTCAGTGCGCCCGAAGTCGATGACGCCGTCCTGCAGACCCTCGAGCCGGTTCGAGGGGTGGTTTTGTTCCTTGTTGTGAGCGAGCGAGGGCGCTCGCTCTACAGAGTTATCTGGTGTGTGCGAGGACAGGCTGACTGAGTGCCATGAGCCGCTCAGCGCCACGTAGACCAGCAGCAATTCTCCACGGCTGAGAGGCCGCACGAAGCGCCCCCCGCACATGACATGGGCGATGCTTGCGATCAGGCGGTTGATTGCCACGAGCCTAAGCAGTAGGATAAGGGCAGGTACCGGAGGCACGGGCCGCTTGAAGCCCAGTGGCCGGTTGACCAGCTTCCGCAATCTGGCCGCTTCCGGCTGCGATGACGTCGCCATCTGGGCTCATTCGGTCACCGATGTTCGCCGTTGCAGGGCGAGATGTGCCGGGCGGGCAGCAAGTTCCGCAGTGACGCTCAGGTCACCTGCGGGCGCAGTGAGGACTGCGACAGCCGTTCAACGCGCCACCTGCTCAAATTGAGGCAGCACGACATCGGATGGACCCCGGGGAGGGTGAAGGATGAGCCGAAGTGAACCAGGTGCAGCGGCGGCGCGCTCCAACGTGACATCGAAGGCGGGGAACCGAACACTCGTGCTTGAGTCAATCTTCAACAACAGCCCGCTGTGCCTCGCATTGCTGGATCAGGACCTCACGTTCCTCCAGGTGAATCAACCCTTTGCACGACTTTGTGGTGGTGTGCCCGAAGATTATCCGGGCGAGAGCTTCAAAGCTCGCTGCCTCTCGGACGCACTGCTTGACCTGTGCCGTGAGGCACTCGACACAGACAACACGCAGCAGGTGAAGGGCTCCCCGCCTGTATTCTGTGACTCTCACGATCGCCCCACCTCGTTTTGGGACATCTCGTTCATTCCCATTGACGACGATGATGGCGGAACGCGCCGGCTGCTGCTGTCACTGCAAGACGTGACCGAGCTAACGCGCCTTGAAGCTGAGCGGCGCGCGATCATCGAATTTCTGCAGATAATGAACCTCACGCACGACCTCCATGAATTGGCAGCGGCACTGATTTCGCATGTCCGACAATGGACAGGATGTGAGGCGGCGGCACTGCGTCTGCGCCACGGCGAGGATTTCCCGTTCTTCGCCTCAGAGGGCTTCCCGCAGAAACTGCTCATCATAGAAGACAGCCTCTGCGCCTTCAACGAGGATGGTGAGCTGCTGCGTGACGAGGCCGGCCGACCGATCCTTGAGTGCGTCTGCGGGTGCGTTCTCTGCCACAAGTTCAGGGGCGACAAGCCTTACCTCACCGAGCAGGGCAGCTTCTGTGTTGAGAGCGCGACGGACTTCCTCGAAGCGCACGATGGCAACCTTCCCGATCATCTCCGCGGCAAGTGTGTCGAGGAGGGCTATCAGTCCATCGCCATCATCCCGCTGCTGCTCCAGGAAGAGCCGTTCGGCCTGCTGCACCTGTGTGACCATCGCCGCGGCATCTTCGACACCAGCACGGTGACGGTGCTGGAGCGGCTGGCGGGCAATCTCGCCGTGGCGCTTGCACACAGTAGAGCGGAACACGAGCTGCATCGCCATCAGGGTAGACTTCGCGCCCTCGCCTCTCGTCTCGCCATGACCGAGGAGCAAGAGCGGCTGCGTATTGCCACCGTACTTCATGATGACCTCTCCCAGTCGCTGGCGATAGCAAAGCTGAAGCTCGGTAGCCTGCGGCAGACAGAGCTTTCGGAGAAAGCGCGCAACATGACGGGCGAGATCGAGGAGCTTGTCTCCGAGGCCATCGACTTCACGCGTGATCTGACCGTCGAGTTGAGCCCTCCCGTTCTGCAGCAGTCGGGGCTTGCGGCGGCGCTTGAGTGGCTGGCGGATCGCGTGGAATCGCGGTACGGTCTCTCGGTGTCCTGCAGTTGCCACGAGGACTGTTTTGTAGATGCCGAGGTTGACACTACCGTGTTCCGATCTGTCCGGGAGCTGCTGACCAACGTTGTGAAGTACGCGCGGGCGAAGACGGTGCGAATATGGATGAAATGCGGCGACGACGTCGCACGGATAGGAGTCTCGGATGACGGGATCGGTTTTGACGCCGAGATGGCCGGTTCGGCCACCGACGGCGGCGGCTTCGGTCTCTTCAGCATTCGCGAGGCGCTGGCGCATCTCGGCGGCCATCTGGAGATCCAGTCGGCTCCGGGCGCGGGCACCACTTGCGTGCTGGTCGTGCCGCGGACTGAAGCAGCAGCGGGATCGGCCGACGTGAAGACCGCCACCTGAGAAGGTTTGCGGCGGCTGCCCGGTAAACTCTCCGTCCGAAGTCGCCGGATCGATCACTGCTGCGGTCGGGGAGTGAGCTTCATGCTGCGAATCACCACGCTCGCTACGGTCATCCTGTCACTGGCGCTGAACTGGATCGCCTTCGCTGAAGAGCCGATGGAGCTGGTCAACCCCGGCTTCGAGCAGACCGAAGGCGAGACGGTCGGTGAGCCCTCGCCGGACTGGGAGCAGGCCAGCGCGCCTCCGGGCTGGAGCGTCTGGTTCGGCTCCACCGCCCGCGCCTCCAACGCTGAGCTTGCCTGGACCGCCGAGGTCGCGCACTCCGGCCGCCGCTCGATCTCCGTCCGCAGCTCCGACGGCCCCACCGTCGTGATGCAGCAGGTGCCCGTTGAGCCCGGCAGCGCCTACGCCGTCAGGGCATGGGGGCGCGTAAGCGATCCGGACTGCGAGGTGCTGGTCGGCGCGCGGTGGAAGCAGGCCGACGGTGCATGGGCCACCAGCGCACACCCGCAGACGAGGATGCCGGCCGATGTCCCCGTCGGCGAGTGGGCGCAGATCGAGTGCGTCGTACAGGCGCCAGAGAACGCGGCCTTCCTCGTCATCATGCTGACAGGGCAGGGGCAGGGGCCCGAGGACGCCTGCTGGTTCGATGACATCAGCGTCTCGCAACTGACCGGAGAGGACCTCTACGTCGGCCCCGTCACCTCATGGCTGCACCCCATGTTCCTCCCGAGCGAGGAGCCGCCGGTGACCGAGCATATCCCGTGGGCGCACCCGCGCGCGGGCGGGCCACTGAACGTGCTCTTTCTGCTGGGCAACGATCACAACACGCGCGAAGCGGACGAACTCGCCCAGCGCCTTGAGATGAACTACGACGTCGCTTTCTGCCACGAGTACGACGGCCTGCTTTTCTCGCTCAATGACAAAGAGGTGCGGCGCAAGTTTGCGGAGCGCGAGTACGACGCGGTCATCGTCGGCATGAAGATCAGCGACTCGCTCGCGCCTGCACTGATGGACTACCTCAGCGATGGCGGCGGCGTGGTGCTGATCGGCTGGCCGGGGATGGAGCCGGTGCTTCCGGAGGTGGCGATGAGCGAGACCCCGGACGGTCACTACCTGCGCGAGGCGCTCGACGCCTACCCGCAGTACCCCACCGACCCGACCATCTCACTACTGAAGTCACTGCAGGTGGGCGAGAGCGGGGAGGGCCGCGTCGCGAGCATCCGCTGGTCCATCCGCTCGCGCTGCCTGACGCCGCAGCTTACCTTCGCCGAGCACATGCAGATGCCGCACAACTACTGGGAGGCATTCCACGCTACACTGGCCCGCAGCGTTATATGGGCGGCTGGCGAGGAGCCGGAGGAGCCGCTGGTGGTGAATGCCGACGGCGCATCCATCACCGCCTCCCCGGTGGCCGATGGATCGCTCGACTGGAAGATCTGGAGCGAGACCGGCCTCTCCACCCTCACACGAGATGACAGCGATCAGACCGAGGTCGAGTTGCCGGCGTTCGAAGCCGGCCCGGTCTTCTCCGCCGCGGTCCTGAAGGACGCTGAGGGCCGCGTGACCGACTTCGCCTGCACCCTCGCGCAATCGCCGACCACGCAAAGCATCACCTCCGTCACTCTCGACCGGGAGTGGTACGCCGAGGGCGACACCGCGCTGGTGACGGTGGGCCTCGAGGACGCGGACGGCCTGCGCGTAAGGGTCACGCCCTTCGATGCCTTCGGCCGCGAACTGCCCGGCGTTGAGGCGTCCGCCGCGGGCGACGAAGTCACGCTGACGCTGCCCGTCCCGGAGGCCATCACCACTGCGCACTGGCTCACCGTCAGGCTCAGCGATGCCGACAATACGTTCGACATCGCGCGCGCGCCGATGCTCATCCCACAGCCGCATGAGGACTACTTCGCAGACTGGCGCCTCAGCACGTGGGGCTCGGGCAACGCCATGCCGCCCTACCTCGACATGACGTTCTGCCGCCAGCTTGGCCGCACTGGCGTCAGCTCACAACTTGTCAGCGGTGATGCGATGCTCGCCAGTGTCACCGGCCTGCAGTGGCCAACCGGCTATGGCTACGGCCTCCCCGGCACCGGCCCCTACGCCGGCGACAGCACCGTGCGCGAACCGTGCTTCAGCGACCCGGCGGTACGCGAGGAGATACTTCGGCGCGGCGGCGAGATTGCGGCAGCCCAGCGCGGCTACGGGACAATCTGCGCCTACCTGCGCGATGAGACCTCGCTGGTGAAGAACGATCGCGACGTCTGCTCCGGGCCCTACTGCGCCGAGCGCTACGAGGCATGGCTGCGCGAGCGCTACCCGTCCATCGAGGCGCTCAATGCCGCGTGGGGCACGGACTTCGCCGACTTCACCGAGCCCGGCTTCATCGCCTACCGCGATGCGCGCGGGCAGGATACATGGGCGCCGTGGCTGGAGTTCCGGCGCTTCATGGACTGGACGTGGACCGAGTCGGTCGAGCTTATCCGCGAGAGCATCCGGCGCGGCGACCCGGAGATCCCGGTCGCCTACCCGAACACCTTCGGCCCCAACCCCTTTGCCGGGCGCGACTACTGGCAGCTTGCGCAGGTGAGCGAGTACTCGATGGAGTACATGACCGAGGTCCGTGGTGGCGTGGACACGAGCGGCCACCGCATGGCCTACGAACCCTTCGCGCAGTGGACGGCGCCCGGCACTCCGCACCTGCCGTGGGTCGGCTATGTGCATGAGCCCGCGGACATCGAGTTCATCCCGTGGTGGGCGAGCCTGCATGGCGCGAGCGGCGTCACCATCTACGGTTCGATGTCCACATTCGCGGGCCGGGCATCGTGGGCGCAGCTCTTCCCGGACCTGCGGATCACCGAGCGTGGCGAGCTCTATGAGGAAGTCACGCGCGATCTGCGAGAGGGCGCGGGCAAGCTCCTGATGAGCGCCGAGCGCCCGCAGGCGAAGATCGCGTTGCTGTGGTCGCAGCCGAGCATGTACGTCGGCTGGATGCTGTCCGACTTCGAGGGCGATCCGGGAGGCCCCGGTGGCCGCGCCGATGACCCCTACGGCTCACATGGCTGGTCCCGCATGGCATGGCGGCACCTGATCCGCGCGACCGGCAGGCAGTATGACTGGCTCTGCGCCGAACAGCTTCCGGAGGCCATCGAGGGCTACGACGTCCTCGTGCTGCCCGCGACCTACGCGCTGGACGAGCGCGTGGTGGAGGCCGCGCGAAGCCTGCTTGCGCGGGGAGGCACGATCATCGCCGACATGGGCGTTGGCATTACGAACGAGCACGGCCTGCCCGGCGCGCGTGATGAGGCGCTGGCGGAGATCTTCGACCTGCAGCGCGAGGCGGTCCCGGTCTGGACAAAGCGCGAGATGACGCTCGACGGCGAGACCGTCGAAGTCTATGCTGACGCGGAGGGCGACCCGTCCATCACGCGCAAAGACCACGCTGGCGGTGGGCGGGCGTTCTACCTGAGCTTCGTGGCGCCGCGCAGCAACGAGATGATCGCCTGGCTGGAGGCGGAGGGCTTTCGCGGGCTGCCGAAGATCGCGCAGATGAGCCACCTGCCGGGCGAGCCGGGCGAATATGAGTTCGTGCGGCTGGAGAGCGGCCCCATCGCGATGCTCGGCGTGCTGCGGGAGCGGCGGATGGACCTGAGCGACGGCCCGCTGACGCTCACGCTGCCCGAAGAGCGCGAGGTCTACGACGTGCGAGCGCACAGGCACCTCGGCCGCAGCGACACCATCACCGCCGACCTGCTGCCGGGCCAGACGGCGCTGTACGCGCTGCTGCCCTACCGGGTGGAGAGCGTCACGGTGACCGCGGCGGACGCGGCGGGCGGGGCATCGTGTGCCATCACCGCGACGATCAACGCCAGTGCGCCGACGCCGGGCGATCATGTGCTGCGCGTCGAGGTGCGCGACCCTGCGGGCGCACTCAGCGACGCCTACACGCGCATGGTCGTCTCCGAGCGCGGCGTGGCGACAGTGAGCATCCCGTTCGCGCTCAATGACGCTCCGGGCGACTGGCGCGTGGCTGTGCGCGACGTGGCGACGGGCATGCAGGGCGAGGCGATTGTGCGGCTGAGCGCGCGCGACGGTAACGGCTGAAGCGCCCGGCTCGCGGACGTATGAGGTAAGCCGTTGCCTTTGTGGCCCCTGCGCCCTCGCAGGGGGCGACGCGGAGCGTCGCAGCCGTTCCCTTCCGCAACCGCCCCGGAGTCCAGGCGCCCTCGCCTGAACAGGTCGCGTAGTCCGCATTGGACGGGTACTACGCACGCACAGGAGTGTGCGTGCCACGGAACGGCTACGACCGGGCGAGCAAGGTCAGCTACTTAGTAGCTGCGCTCGCCCCTCCCGACGGCACCGCAACGGCAACGGCCCTTCCGGCCCGCCAAGCCGGAATCCAGGCGCCTCCCGCCCGGACGCGGTACGTCAGCGCCGGATAACCGCCGCCGGGCGCTCTCGCGTCAGCACCGGGCTCTCCTCACCCGTCAGTGCGTCGCTCCCCTCGAGCGCGATCGGCTCGATTTCGCCCGAGAAGTCCAGGCCGAAGCGGAACCATGCCTCCACGGCCCCGTCGCTTGAGATTGCGCGCCGATAGTGCCGCCCCACCTCCGGGTCGGCGATGCACTGCGCCAGCGTCTCCGTCTTGCCGGACCAGCGCAGGAAGCCGCACAGGAGATCGTTCATCAGCCGCCGGTGCGACAGCCACGCCTCCGAAGCGCGATCCTCCTCCGGGTCGTAGTTGCGGTGGTAGGGGATCACCATGCAGGTGCCCTCACCGTGGCGGAAGACAGTGGCGGCGATTGAGGTATGCGCATCCGGGTCATCCACCTGCAACGGGTAGGACTGCGCGTCGAAGCTGTAGCTGCCATTGAGGCCAAGCTCATCCACCCACCAGCCCTCTGCGGTGAACTCCAGCGGTTTGAGATTGCGCTGGGCGACGTCATCGGCGGTGTGCAGATGCCCGCCCGCAACCGGGAAGAGCGGGCAGCCCTCCGGCAGTTTCCACTTGCCCCGCATGATCACCGCGCCACCCTGCTCCACGAAGTCGTTGATGCGCTTGTAGTCGAGCAGACCGGGAAAGTGATGCTCCGCCGCAAAAGCCTCTGTGTCCCACATCAGGTCGCCATCCGCGGGAGGGCCGGTGGTGTCGAGGATCAGCGTGTCGTAGCGCGACAGATCTACGTCCCACGCCTCCCAGACCGGCAGGATGTCGAAGTCCGCGAGGCCGGTCATCGAGAACGGAAGCGAGTAGATGTCCGAGATGCGCGCGGAGATGATCAGCAGACGCGGATGGTGCTCGAAGCGCGGGAGCGTCTGCAGGCGCCCGAGAAGCTCCGTGTCCTCGGCCCACTTCTCCGGCAGAGTGTAGTTCGCCGGGCCGGACCAGAAGCCGATGACGTCATGGCCGGCGATGTAGGGCGCAACGACATGCTGGCGGCGCTCCTCGATGGTTGTCGGCGCGTCACGAGTGCCGCCCCAGGAAAAGTGGATGACCTCATGCTCAGGGTAGAGCAGCCGGTAGGCTCGTTGGGACATGTATCCCCTGCCGGGGTCGCCATAGGCATCGGCGATAACGCCGTCGAAGTGCGCAGCTTCGAGGCGGTGGTCGGTGCGCCCGTTGGCCCCGCCCCACTGCAGCAGGTCCCACGTGAAGGCCTTCAGCCCCCGATAGCGCTCGTGGATGTGCTTCGCGAACTCCACCTGCCCGCCCGACTGCAGGCGCGTGGAGACCCAGCGATTGAACAGATGCCACTGCCACGGCTCCCAGTTCTCATCATCCTCGAAGCCGAAGCCGACCAGCGCGCGGAAGTCTTCCTCATGCCGAATGACGTTGGGGATGTCGGTCTTCCCGTAATACTCCTTCTTCCAGCCGCTCCAGAACGGGTGATCGTAGCAGCTACCCTCGTCGGTGAAGTTGTCGAAGTCGTCCGGGTCTTCGCGGAACTGCACATCCACCGCGAACTGCATCCCGGTCTCCTCCATCAGATGCACCCCGTAGAGGTTCTCCGCGCCGATGGCGTCGATCGAGTAGTCCACGACCTCGCGCATGAAGTCCTCGCGCACCGCCTCATCGAGTGCGATGTTTGCGAAGGAGTACTTCGACCACGGGTGCGGCCAGCTTGGGCCCCACCAGATCTGCAGCACGTTGCGCTTGCCAGCGGCGGCAAGCTCGGCCGCGCGGGTGCGCGTAAGCTCCGGCACCCCGTCCTCGCGCAGGGTCTGCTGGAAGCAGACGTACTCCACCTCCGGGGCGTTGAGGATGCGCTGATAGGCCTCATCGTCGAGGCGGTTGAGGCCATAGACGATGGTGGCGGTGCGGATCCGATCGCCATCCTGCGCGTGGATGGCGCCCAGACAGATGAGTGCGGCAATTCCGGTGGTGATTGCTCGTTTCATCAAGGTTCAACCCTCCTGCTACAGGTCTACTCGTAGCCTGCTTGTTTCCCGCTGAGAGAGTCAATATCGATGCGTAGCACCGTGGTGTACCTGAGTGACGCCTCGGGATACTCGCCGCCCTCGCCGCCATGCTGACGCACGATCGCGTCAAGGCCGCGGCGCTTCTCCGCGTCATCGGTGACGAACACCGCCGCGCCCTCGCCGATGACGCTGTGGTAGCGGAAGTCCCAATCGCAGGGCCTCTCGCCACGAATCAACTCGTGGTCGAGACTGATCGCGAAGCAGACTCGAGGGGCCTCTCGCAGGACCTCGAGCTTTCTGCCTTCGCCGGCACTATGCAGGTAGATCGCGCCCTCTGCACAGCCGTAGCTGAGCGGAAGCACGTAGGGCCGGTCTCCATCCACCATGGCGAGGTAAATGACCCTGCCCCGGTGCATGATCTCCATCACGGCATCCTCGGATTCGATACGGCGATCCTGCCTGCGCATTGCACGGACCTCCTGGCAGCACGACAGCGTGTAGGACAAGAACAGGCTTTCCAGCCTGTCAATCGATCATTCCACCATCACGGCCCCTTGTATCCCCGCTCCTTCAGCGCCTGCGCGAACGTCGTGCCGCGGGCGATCGGCTCCCGTGGCTCCACCGCCACCGTGAGCAGCATCTCGGCCCTCGCCCCGTACGGCGCCTGCGCCAGCACCTCGCCGCCGGGCCCGACTGCCAGCGAGCAGCCGATGCAGTTGCGGCCTGCCCACGGCCCGGCGCTCATCGGACCGACGTTGCTGACGCTCACGACGGTCAGGTCGTACAGCCGCGCGAGTTCGGTGAACGACTTCCGCCACGTCTCCCCGTAGGGCTGTACCTCGTTGTCATGTTCGGCCTGCATCGCCCACGCGGAGGGCGAGAGTAGAAGCTGGGCGCCCATCCGCGCGAGCGAATGCCCCAGCGCGAGCGAACTGCTGAAGTTGTCTGCGCAGATCGGGATGCCGATGGTGCCAAGCGGCGTCTGCACCACGGAGAGGCTGTCGCCGATGCAGTAGAGGTCCTGCGCGATGTCCAGAACGTTGATTTTGCGGTGGCGCAGCAGAAGCTCCCCGGTGGGGCTGATGAGCACGGAGGCGTTGAAGATGCGCTTGCCCGCGCGCTCTGTGATCCCCGCCGCCACGTATATGTCCGCCTCCCGCGCGGACTCAGCGAGACGGTCGCTGGTCGGCCCCGGGATCGGCTCCGCAAGCTCTGCCGCGCTTGGATGCGTCCAGCCGCAGTCGAGCGTCTCGGGCAGCACCACCGCCGCGCATCCCTCAGCAGCAGCCCGCGCGATCATGTCACTCGCGCGCGAGAGGTTCGCGTCAATCTCTCCGCCCTCGACCAGCATCTGCGCCATCCCGACCATGAACTGAGCCACTTACGCGGCCTCCTGCGCCCGACCTCGGTCTGCCACATAAGGTGCGCCATGAGGGACCTCAGAACCTCCCTCCGCAGGTGAGGATTGTCCGCCGAAGGACCATCTCCGCCGGCGGCGAACTGCC
>LSQX01086803.1_pt1 | contig 71867 bp, 71 predicted proteins | sample 654561 | NCBI WGS metagenome assembly LSQX01 (sample SAMN04489861, study PRJNA283612) | anaerobic digester metagenome | isolation source: 4 biogas reactors fed with cattle manure at either 37C or 55C with and... | place: Denmark: Kongens Lyngby | collected 2014
ACCTTAAGGTACAGCTTGTCCCCATAAGCAGCTTGAAGGGCTTTGCAAGGTGGGCGGAATGCAGGGCGATAAATCCCATCCCCTTGTTCACCCTCTCGCGGATATTGACGGCCAACTCGTCGGGAACCTTGTGATGGGCCGCATGCGCCCACCATATAAGCACATCGGTGTTGTCCAGCACCCCGTCGGTCAGCCCGCAGGACGGTTGGTCGAGCGTGGCGGTTCTGGCTTCGACACCTTCCATCTCATTTAAAAACCGGGCAATGGTACCGTGTATCCCCAAAGGATATATTGCCTTAACCCTGTCATCCGTGCGGTCGTGTATATTTTCGTTCCAAACTGTTACCCGAATCATGCTGAGGTCCTCCTGTATTAAAGATTGCACTTTATAACCGAACGTGTCCTGTCGGACTCAAACGCCGCCTCCATAATCTTCATCACCCGCATTGTCTCTTCGGGCTTGACAAGGAGCTCGGCAGTACCGTCAAGATAATCGGCCAGGTTCCGGTAGAACACGTCGTAATCGGCATGCCACAGGCTGCCGTCAAGCTCAATATTCTCAATGGTATCCTTGGCACGCGGCGCCATGGTCTTTGTCGGTCCGGCCTTGGTATATATTATCTCCTCTTCCCATCTCACCTCATGTTCCTTTGCACGGACAATCCGCCCGTTGCAATCCCAGTTTGGGATAATCAGGGCGCCGCGATCCCCGCTTACAAACCAGCGCGGGGCGGAAATGAAGTGGCTGGTGCCGACCTCGACGGTGACCGAGGGTCCGTCCTCAAAATGCATAATCATCTTGAAGCCGTCGTCACATTCCTTATAGTTAACATGGTAGAGCTCGCAATATATGTCGGTTACCTTTTTGGGCGCCATCATAATAACCATCTGGTCTATCAGATGAACCCCCCAGTCGAGCATCATTCCGCCGCCCGCAACGGCGTACTGCCGCCAGCCGTCGGGTATACCGCGCGCCCCCGTTACCCGGGACTCAATCTCAAAAACCTCGCCGAGCAGTCCCTTTTCGACCGCGTCGCGCATCTCGAGATAGTCGGCGTCCTTTCTCCGGTTCTGGTGGACGGTAAACCTGACGCCGGTCCTTTCCGAACAATCCATCATTTCCTGAAGCTCGGCGCTCGACATGGCAACCGGTTTTTCACAAACAGTCAGCTTCCCGGACTCCAACGCCTGACATACCTGCGGAAGGTGAAAGTTGTTGGGCGTTGCCACAACCACGACTTCAACATCCTTGTCGGCAAGCATCGCCTCATAGGAGTCATACAACTTTGGGATGCCGTCCTTCTTGGCCTGCTCCATTCGCGCGGGGTTTATGTCATAAACCCCGATAAAATCAATGCGGTCGGTTTTGCAAATCCCTTCCCTGTGCCAACGTCCCATGCCGCCATAGCCGACGATGGCGGCCTTGTGCTGTTTCATCCCTGAACCATACCCCTCTTGTGTTCTAACATGTTTTCAGCTTAGGCTCACGCGGTCATGACCACCACATGGCGCCGGGCTTTTCACTAATAATAATTTCCTTGATAAACGATATTGCCTTCTCTAGTCCCTCTCGGGGCGACATATGTCCGTCCTCATGCTCGATGCTGACGGCGCCGTCATACCCGATTTCAACCAGCGTCGAGATAATATCCTTCCACAGCTTTGTATCCGAACCGTAGCCCACCGTCCTGAAGATCCAGCTGCGCTCGCCAAGGTTGGTAAATGAGCGGGTGTCCAGCACTCCGTTTTTGGCGGTATTGTATGCGTCGATACGGGTATCCTTGGCGTGGAAATAATGAACGGCTCCTTTAAGCTCGCGCAACGCGGCAATCGGGTCAATCCCCTGCCAGAACAGGTGGCTCGGGTCAAAGTTTGCCCCGATGGTATCCCCGACAGCCTCCCGCAGGCGCAGCAGCGTCATGGGATTATATACGCAGAAGCCGGGGTGCATTTCCAATGCAATCTTTGTCACCCCGTAGGAGTTGGCAATCTCGACAGCCTTTTTCCAGTACGGGATCAAAACCTCGTTCCACTGCCATTCGAGAATCTCAGCGTAATCGCCCGGCCATGCACAGGCAACCCAGTTGGGGCGTTTTGATTCGGGGCAGTCGCCCGGACAGCCCGAAAAGGTCACCACCGTATCCACCCCAAGCTTTTGAGCAAGACGGCAGGTGTCGACAAATACATTGTGATAGCCCTCTGCCAGCTTTTTGTCGGGATGCACGGGATTCCCGTGACATGAAAGCGCGCTGATGCCCAGATTCAGGCTTGACAGCATGGCCTTGAACTCGTCAAGCTTGGCAGGGTCGTTCAGATAAACCGATGGTTTAAGGTGGTTGTCATTGGTATAGCCGCCGGTACCGATCTCGACCTGATCAACCCCGAGCTTGCTGAGATAGGTAAAGGCTTCCCTGGCAGGCATGCCTTGCAGCGGCACCGTCAATACGCTCAGTTTCATCCTTTATTCCTCCCGTTATCGTTATTTTTAAGTTATATTAAATCATAATATAACATTATACATCCTTTTGACGATATATCAGCAACTATCCTAACGGATTTACTAAACTATTTTAAGCTTTTGGGCCTTTGCCGCCCGTTACTTATTCCGGCGGTACGAGGCCGGAGTCCGACCGGTTACCTTGCGAAACGCCTTGTAAAAATTGGTGCCGTTATTAAACCCGCACGCCATGGCTATTTCGGTCAGGTTGAGGGAGGTGGTGCGTATCATTTCAATCGCCCTTTGCACCCGCTTATGCACAATATACTCAACCGGAGAAACCCCGTTGAAGCGTTTGAACATGGTGGAAAAGTATGTAGGACTGACATGAACCATTTCGGCAAGCTCGGTCAGCCTAAGCTCCTTGTCCAGATTGGAGTTTATATAGCCGATAACCGCGTTGAGATAGCCTATCTCACTGCCCGACAGGGGCTTGACCACCTTATCGTGGTCAATATAATCATAGTTGCGTATGATTTCGGTGAAGATGGTCTGAAGCTTGTTTTTAACAATCAGTTCGTAGCACAGCTTCCGGGAGCTCAATTCCTCCTTAATCTCAAGCATCAGCGAAAATATCCTCGCCGTGGCGGGATTGTCCCGGTCAAGCCTGTTTGAAAATTTAGGCCCCCGCTCGAAAAAGACCAGCAGGAAGTTGTAGTCCAGATCGTTGGACAGGGAATTCCAGATAAATGAGGGGTCAAAATGTATCACGATATGGTGTAAAAAGGAGCCTTCCTCAATACTTATTACATGCGGCTCGGTGCTGTTGAGTATGATAATGTCGCCGGCTTTCAGGTCGTAGTTCTTATCGTTTATCCGGTAGCTGCCGCTGCCGTCAACCACACAGGACAGCTCAAGACTATGATGGTTATGCGCAACCGCTTTATATGAATCGTCAAGTATATGATCATCCAGGGTGAGCAGAATCGAGCCGTTTTTAGCGCGAAGAACCATTTTGGAACCCCCCACAGTTAAAAGAAGGTCGTCCGGAACAGCTTAACAACTTATAAATCAAGTATAAGGACAGGCAAAACGAATGTCAATAAATTATCAAAAATAATCGTATTCGGTTGTGTGCCCTGCGTGGCCCTGCAGCCCGGCGTACAGCGAACTCCTTAATCCATATTATTCCATTATTTCTGATTTATCATTGACCTTTTTATATATTTAGGTTAAAATGAAAAAAGCCGCAGCAACACCTGCCGCGCCATTGTTTATTTGATATGGAGGAGCCCCTCATGAAAGTATCGCCGTCAATCCTGACCTGCGACTATGCCCGTCTCGGAGATGAGATTGGTTTTGTTGAGCGGACGGGTGCGGACATGCTACATCTTGACGTTATGGACGGCGTGTTTGTCCCCAATCTGTCCTTCGGCCCTCCTGTTATTAAGCGCCTGCGCCCCCTGACCGGGCTGACATTTGACGTGCATCTGATGATGCAGTATCCCGATCGCTTAATCGACGCCTTTGTCGACGCGGGGGCGGATATCATTAATATTCATGTCGAATCCGGTTCGCCGATCGAGCCAACCCTTGACCATATCATATCCTGCGGGAAAAAGGCCGCCCTGACAATAAAGCCGGCGACCCCCGCGAATGCGGTGTTCCCCTATCTCGATAAGCTCGGTCTTGTTCTGGTGATGACGGTTGAGCCCGGCTTCGGCGGACAGAGCTTTATGCATGAAATGATGCCAAAGGTGGCGGCGATCAGAAACGAGATTGACCGCCGCGGCCTTTCTGTGGAGCTTGAAGTAGACGGCGGCATCAATGCGCAAACCGCTGTTGTCGCCGCCCGTGCAGGAGCCGATATTGCGGTTGTCGGAAACGCCCTTTTTGCCGCGGATGACGCCCCGGCACTCACAAGACAGATTCAGAGCATCTCGAGGTGATTGCCCGATGAGGCCTACTGGATCTTCTTTTTTGTATCGGTGGCTTGGTTTGTGTTTTCCTCATTACGGCCGCCTGTGCTTCCGCTTACTGCGGCGCAGATACGGTTGAGCGCGTCGCCCACCGCAATGGACTCGCCGTGCTCGGCGGTATATGCCGCCGCGGCGTCGCCCTCTCCGGCTGGGCGGGCGAACTCGCCCAGCAGATTCCCTATCTCACGGCTGAGCGGGGTCCCGGGGTAAAGCACCAGGCGGTATTTTTTATCGAAACGGTAAAGCGAGCTGCCGAACATAGGCGGGGTTTTTCCTCCCACACTCTTTGCCAGACGAAAAACAGTATCCACGTCGTCCAGCTCAAATATGTAGGGGCCTACGACCCGCTTCATTCGAATATGCCGCTTGCTTCCGATTGGGGTCAAAAGCAGCATGCACCCTCCGTCAACAGGCAGGGCTTCAATCATCAGGCTCCCCGATGAATCAAATCCTGTTTCGCGCCGTGCTGTCTCCAGAAGCTTGTGCATGGCGCTGCGGGTGGCGTCGTTGTTGTAATCGAGATCTTCAAAGGTCAGGTGAAATTCCTTAAGGTCATCCTCCGTCAGAAGTATCTTCAAGCACCCATTTTCAAGCAAATCTATTTTCACGGCCGTTCCCCCTGTGCGAGATATATTTTATGATTCAAATTAGGGACGCGCCCTACTTCCTTTATATTCTTACAGAGAATACCAGCAAGGAATCTGTGTTATCCGAGCCGACCTCTCTTATTCTATGATATTATGGGGACAGGCTGTTTGCAAGAGGTGAAAACAGGATGTCGAAAATTACTAAACGGGGTGTGTCGCCTTTCATAAAAAGAGGCGTGTTGCTCCCTTCCATGAAACAGCCGGCGGCGTCACGCCCGATTATTGATATAGCCCCTCCGTCCCGAATCGTAATTCCTCTTTTGGCGGGCGACGGAAGCGAATGTCTCCCTGCCATTAAAAGCTACGACACCGTATTAAAGGGCGACGTGCTTGGCATATCCGAAACGGGAGACGGGGGCAGGGTGTATTCACCGGTGTCTGGGGTGTATGTCGGCACAAAAAAAATACTTCATCCGATTATCGGGAACGTCACATGCGCCCTGCTCGACTGTATGGCCACCGGCGGAGAAACCGGCAAATTCAAAGATACCGCTTCAATGTCGGAGCAGGAAATTTTAGAGATGGCGTCAAGCATGGGAATTATCGACGAGCTTGACGGTCAGCCGCTCGGCTTAAAGCTGGCGGCGTGGCGCAAGCTCAGAAGGGTTATGCTGGTTGCCGACGCCACTGAGCAGGAGCCTTACTGTTCGGCATCGCGGGCCGTACTGAAGGACTCGGCGGTTCAGGTCCGCGACGGTCTCGCGCTTGCGGCGCGGGCAATGGGCGCAAAGGGCTTTTGCATTGCCGTGATGCTCCCGCAAAAAAGGCTGTCCGCCCTGAAAGCAAAGCTGAATGACGGCGACCTTTTCTCGGTCAAGGGAAGGTATCCCGTCGAGCTGCCCTCCATAGACGGGTGTATCGTCTGCCGCATCGGGGTTCAGGCATGTCTTGCCCTCTACCGGGCCGCCGCATATGGCGAACCCCCCTGCGGCTGTGTTGTGACGATTGCGGGCGACGCCGTCGCAAACCCGCAAAACGTGCAGGTGCCCTATGGCACCCTTGTCGAGGATGTTCTCCGCTTCTGCGGACTTGCCCATGAACCCGAATATGTTCTTTTGGGCGATGTTATGACGGGCATCACCGTTCAGGATGCCGACGTCCCGACCATCCCCGGCATTACCTGTATACTGGCGTTCAAATCCCGCGTACAGTCTCCTTTGCATGCCTGTATCGGCTGCGGGCGGTGCGTCAGCGCCTGCCACCGCAATCTCCTGCCCTATGAGATTATGCGCCGGCTTGACAACATGCAGTACGAACGGCTTTCCCAGCTCTTGCCCGACGAGTGTGACGGCTGCGGGGCGTGTTCATATGTCTGCCCGTCGGGGCTTGAAGTCACCGCCAAGGTGCTGGAGGCGCGGGACGCCCAGGGCAATATCTTTATGAAATGGGGTGACGGGGATGAGCTATAAGATAGCGCAGGCGCCTTTTCTGAGGCGGGGCGAGCGCGGGGCGTTGATGAGCACGGACGTCCTTATCGCTCTTGTCCCCCTTTGTGTGTTCACCTCGGCATACTACGGCTTGCGCCCTGTGTTTTTGGTTCTGACCGGGTTGACAACCGCAGTTTTGGCCGAAGCCTTCGGTTGTCTTTTGATGAAGCGCCGCCCGACGGTATCGGACGGCTCGGCGGCCGTGACCGGCGCGATAATCGGCATGCTGGTATCCCCCCTGTCGCCCTACTGGCTTCCCGCGGCGGGCGCAATCTTCGCAATCGTTGCCGTAAAGCTGCCTATGGGAGGAAGCGGTCGCAACCTCTTTAATCCCGCCGCGGCGGGTATTGCCGCCATATCTCTGTGCTTCCCCGGCTTTTTCTTCAACTACCCCGACCCGGGTCTCGGAAGGCCGTTGCCTTTAGGCGAGATTGCCATGTCGGGGATTCCCTCCCCCGCCTCCCAGCTTGCCAGCGGAGGTCAGCCTCTTTATTCCCCCGTGATGCTTCTTCTCGGCGACTTCCCCGGCCCTATCGGGGCGACCGCCGTTGCCATATTGCTCGCATGCGGGCTCTACCTTTTTGTAAGAAGATCCCTGTCCGCCCACATAACCCTCTCCTTTCTCGCAAGCTGTGCCGTAATCGCCGCCCTCTTCCCCCGCGCTTCGGGGGCAAGCGCGGGCAGCGTAATGGTAGAGCTCTGCTCGGGCTATCTTCTTTTTTGCGGCATATTCATGCTGAACGATCCTGTAACCGCCCCGCGCCACTGGCTCGGACGTATCGCGTACGGAATATTTGCCGGCGTCCTTGTAATGCTGATGCGGTTTTTCGGGCGGTTTGAAGAGGGGGCCGCCTTTGCCGTACTCCTTGTAAACGCATTCTCGACCACCCTCGACCACCTCGGCTGGTACGTTCTCAATCTAAAACGAATAAAAAGGATAAGGGAAAGGAGGCATTCTCAATGACACAAAAGCAGCCCTTTTCAAAAACCGTGAGCGAAATCAAGAATGTGTTCTTTGACTCCTTTCTCGGTAAAAATATCGTTCTTGTGCAGGCCATCGGCATTACGCCGATCATTGCGGCGGGGGTCACCCTGCAAAAGGGGGTTGTGCTGACGCTCTGCACGGCGGCCGTCCTTCTTCCCGCAAGCCTGTTTATGTCGGTATTCGGCGAAAAGCTTCCGGCGTGGCTGCGCGCCCCGCTATATTCGGTCGGGGCAGCGCTGATCCTTTTGGGCGCGGCGGTACTGCTCGACCGCGCAATATCGCATGAGCTTTACGCCTCGCTGTACGTGTTTCTGCCGCTGACCGCCGTGAACACCGTGGTTTCCTATCGGGCGGGGGGCTTTTCCGTAAGCCATGTTCCTGTGGTCGCCATAACAGACGCGATAGCCTCCTCGCTCGGTTTCGGACTTGTCATCTGCCTGGTTTCGGCCCTTCGGGAGATAGCCTCCTTCGGCACCCTCTGGGGCAAGAGCATGGATTTTGAAATCGTGCTTCCAGAAGCGGCGCTGCCCTATGCCGCCTTTTTGCTGCTTGGTTTTTCCGCCGCGTTTTTACAGTGGGTGCGGACAAGGCTGCTGGAACGGGCGGCAAAGTAGCTTTCGGACTGCATAGCGAAAGGAAGGGAGCTTTATATGGTTGATTTTATAAAATTTTTTCTTGCCGCCGCCGTGCTGCAGAATGTTATTCTGATGACCGGATTCGGTTCCTCGGTCATGCTTCGGACAACCAAAAAGAGAACAAACATCCTGCCGTTCATCGTGCTTTTGTGCCTGTTCGCAACCCTGACCGCCGTGGTCTGCTTTCCGCTGGACATACTGATCGGCACAAGTGTTGTCGCAAAATGGCTGCGCCCCTTTATGATAATTACCGTGACGGCGCTGCTTTATATCCTCGCCGTTGCCGTGCTCAGAAAATGGGCGTCGGATATTTTCGACAGGGTAAGCCGCCTGCTGCCGATTGCGGCCTTTAATAACCTTGTGATAGGCATCGCCCTGATAATAAACCACCAATTTTCCGTCTCCCTGCCCGGCACAATCGGTCTTTCGCTGGGTGCGTGCGCCGGCTTTCTGTTGCTTTCATGGCTTACGACCGAGGGTATGGAGCGGCTTGATAATCCCGATGTCCCAAAGTCGTTCAGGGGGCTTCCGTCGGTGCTTATCTACCTCGGAATCCTTTCGCTTGCCCTGATGGGGTTTTCGGGCAGCGTTTCGATGATATGATATAATATACTTTGTTGTAGGGATAGGGAGGAATGATATATGTCGCGCAGAAAAGTCAGGAAAATCCGCCGCCGCGGTCCGACCGTGTTTAACAGGAACACTAGGCGGAAAAAAATATTGAAGAATATTGCGACGGTTGTCTTTGCCCTTATGATTATTCCGGCGGGGTTCTTTGCCGCCAAGTATATTCTTGAGGGTGTGGAAAAGACCCCGGCTGATACCTCCCGCCCCGGCGCAACCGGCACGACAACCGCATCCGGCCCCGCCGCAACCACCACCCAAAAGGACACCGGCGACAAGAATAGTGCAGGCGGGATACGCGCCTTTTATCTCACCCTGTCCCAGTTGCGCGATTCCTCCCTCGATTCCCTTCTGAGCGCCGCGTCGCAGGCCGGATTCAACGCCGCCGTATTCGATCTCAAGGACGCCAAAGGCGCGCTTAACTATAAATCCCAAACCGATTTTGCAAAGCGGTCAAGGGCTATAACCGACAATGCCCTTACAATCGAGCAGCTAAAAGCCCTGATACAAAAATTTTTCGATAAAAATATCACCCCGATACCGCGGCTTTACGCCTTCCGAGACCATACCTCGCCCCATCATCTTCCGACCGCGAAAATCACGGTTGAGTCATACCCCTCCTACACCTGGCTTGACGACTACAAAGAGAAAGGGGGCAAGCCGTGGCTCAACCCCTATGCCCCCGATGCCCACAGCTATATTATCGGGCTGGCCGAGGAGCTTGCCGAAACCGGATTCAAGTCTATTATGCTCGACGGCGTACAGTTCCCCAACCAGACCGCCCAGGCGGATTACGGGGATTCCGAACTGAGGTCTCTTTCGCATATTGAGGTGCTCAGGAAGTTTGTCGCCGACCTCGGTAAAGCTGTCGGCGAGGGCTGCCGCGTTATGCAGACCATGCCCGGCTTGTCGGCCTTCGGCGACGGCACCGAGCCGTTCGGCGGCAATCCGGTTACCCTGGGCGCAGATACCGTTTCACCCCTTCTGATGCCGTCCGGCTTCGGAAACAGTCTGAAAGTGGGAGAAACCACCGTCGCCAATCCCTTAAAAACCCCCTATGACGCCGTCAGGCTTGCAGCCGGGCAAATACGTCTTCGGCTTGAGCTTATCGACCAGAATGAACGTCCCGCCGTTATGCCGTGGCTCCAGGCAGATGACTATTCGGCCGAACAGATAAAGCTGCAGATCAAGGCGGTTTTAGAGGAGTTCGGCCAAGAGGCGTCATATATTTTATACAACCAGAAAGGCAGCTACGATTTCGGTGCTCTGGCCAAGTGACAGGGGATAATCACGATAAAACAAACGGCAGGTGATACCGCCTTGATAATTGATTTTCATGCGCATATTTTTCCGGATTCCCTTGCTAAAGCTGCCCTTTCACGGCTGGTAGAAAACCTGCGCAGGTACGAGCCGAACTGCGACCCCAACGCCCCGTACACCGACGCCACCGCCTCGGGTCTTGCGGACTCGCAGGGGGCGGCGGGCATCGACATATCGGTTATAATGCCCATCGCAACCTCAACCAAGCCCTCCCCTACCCTGAATAATTTTGCCGCCCGGATAAACCGGATGTCTGAGTTTTGCTCTTTCGGAAGCGTGCATCCCAAAAGCCCCGACGCGCTGCATGAGCTTGAGCGCATCAGGGAACTCGGATTGCGCGGCATAAAGCTTCATCCCGAATACCAGGGGTGCTATGCGGACGACAAGGATACCGTATCGGTTGTGCGGCGGGCGGGCGAGCTCGGTCTATATGTGCTGTTCCACTCGGGCAGCGATATCGGCATGCCTCCGCCGACACACGGCGCGCCCGAGCATTTTGTCCGGCTTCGTCAAGCCGCGCCCGACACAAAAATCATCCTTGCCCATATGGGGGCTTTTCGCATGTGGGAGGCGGCCGAGCGACTTTTTCCCGACATGGGGTTTTATATCGACACCAGCTTCAGTCTTGAGGTGTACCCCGAACAGCATGAGCGGTTTGCCCATCTGATACGTATAATCGGCACCGACCATGTCCTTTTCGGGACAGACTCGCCGTGGGCGGACCAGACATATTCGCTGCGGGTCGCCCGGGATTTTCTTAAAAAACACCGCTTTACCCAGCATGAATGCGACGCCATTCTCGGCGGAAATGCGGCTGCACTTTTGGGAATCCGGTAATTGCTTGCACTCCACTCAACACCAGAAAGGACGAACAAATTGACACAAAGGGCATTTTTCTTTGATCTTGACGGAACACTCGCCGTCGATAACCGATCCGCCTCCGATACCGACATCGAGGCCATCCGTGCGGTTCGCAGGCAGGGAGATCTGGTTTTCCTGTGCACGGGTCGCGCACCCTGTCAGGTGTATGAGGCAATCAGAAGCATCGGGTTTGACGGCGAGGTAACGGGCGGCGGCACCCATATAAGCCTGGGCGACAAAATATTGTACCGAAACAAAATCCGTTCGGACACCGTACGAAAAACGATCTCGGCCTTTCTGGAAAACGGCGGCACTTGTATCCTTGAGGGTGAGCAGAACCTGTATTCCGTCAATCCCCGGCCGGACGGCTGGGAAGCCCCGTTCCCGGCCATCACCCACCCCGACGATTTCACCCCCGGAAAAGGGAAATATTCCGGACAGGTCTTGCTGAAATTCTTTGCTTTTGCCGATAGCTGCAACGGATTTTCCCACCTGTTTCTCCCCGAATTCAATATTATCGACCACGGAGAAAGCGCCTTTGAATGTGTTCCGAAGCCGTCAAGCAAGGCCGAGGGCATGAGAATTATTCTTAAAACCGTCGGAATCGATCGCCGGAACTCGGTCGCGTTCGGGGACAGCCCGAACGACCTGGAAATGTTGAAATTCGCCGGAACAGGTATCGCAATGGGCAATGCGCCCGGTATTGTAAAGTCTGCGGCCGACGCCGTCACCGCCTCGGTTTCGGAAAACGGGATCTCAGCGGCACTCCGGAAATATATTAAAACGCATAATCTTGCGGGAGGCACGGAGCAATCAAAATGAAACCTGCTACGGATAAACCAAGCCTGAAGGCCAATCTGTTTCGGGCTGCTGCGGCGATATGGGCGTTGCTGACCTTGATATTGTGCGCCATTCCCGAGCAGTATTATAAAAAAATTGTACGTCTTTCATCAAACATGGCGGTCTCGCTTTTCGGTCTGCTGTTTTCATCCTCAGACACCGACGGCCTGATAAAAGCCGCCGATGAAATGGCTTGGGTCGGGCTTGTCGCGGTATTCGGCGCCATACTTGCCCTGCTGGTGCTCTTGGCGCAAAGAATTTACTACTCGGATTTTAAATGGATTATTATACTTAATGTAATAATTATAGCTGCAATTATCGGAGCCGGAGAGGGAATAGGGATGGCTTTCGGCGACCCCTTTCAAGCCCTCCGGCTGCTGGCCGGTATTTCCGGCGGTATAGTCGCTCTTTTGGCAGCGTTTCTGTTTTTGCGGCTGATGCGGCGTTATCCCGGCTTGCTGAACCGTGAAACCATAAGCTATGTGTTTTTCGGCTTCCTCACAACCGTGGTCAATATCGTCGCATACGGGCTGTGCTATAACAACATCGGTCTGCACAACCTTATAAGTAACGCGGTTGCATGGGTTGCCGCCGTGCTGTTCGCCTTTATAGTCAACAAGCTTTATGTCTTTCAATCCCATACAGAAACTGCCGCACAAGCCCTGAGGGAGTTCGGTTTGTTCATTGCCGCCCGTCTGCTGTCCTTTGGGGTTGATGAACTGATGATGTGGATAATGGTTGATGTTTCCCGCATAAACGGCGGGGTTTCGAAAATCGCCGTAAACATTGTTGTGCTTATTATGAATTATATCTTCAGCAAGCGAATTATATTTAAACAACCGTAAACAATCAAAAGTTGTCGGGAGGAAAGGAATTCTATATGACCGGATACAATGCTAACGAATGGCAGCCGTACACGCAGGATGAAGATAAGCTGCGGAACCTGCGCCGCGATTCCAATTTTGTGGGATTTATTTCGATTGCACAGTTGATGCTTCTTCAGCTGACCTTCATTATCATCCTGTATATTCTTGCGGCCGTCGGGGTTGTCAAAAGCTTTAACGACGAATATTACGGTCTCGGAAGCACAAGCTTTTTAATACTGTATTCGCTGAGCTATACAATCGGAATGGGACTGCCCGCTCCGGTCATTGCGGTTATCGCCCGGCGGCGGTTTAACCCGTTTTCCCGGCTTGACGGAGAACGCGGAGAGGAACAGATAAAATTCCACACCGTAATCCTCGGTCTGCTTGCCGGTATGGCGGTTTGTATTATCGCCAACTTTGCCGCAAGCTATCTCGCTTACTTTTTTGAAAGCATCGGCATACCCTCTCCGAAGCTTCCGGATTATCTCGAAACCAACATACAAAGCCTTGGTTTTAATATCTTTATATTTGCTCTGTTGCCGGCGGTTTTTGAGGAAATGGTATACCGCGGATATATCCTGCGCACCCTGCGCAGCTACGGGGATACCTTCGCAATTGTGGTGTCCTCAATCCTCTTTGCTCTGATGCACGGCAATCTGCTGCAGATACCGTTCGCCTTAATTGTCGGGCTGGCCTTCGGCTATCTTGTGGTCAAGACCGGACGCATATGGGTGGCGATGACCCTTCATTTCCTAAATAATTTCATGTCCCTGCTTTTAACATATTCGGGTAAATTCATGACCACCGAGCAAAGCCAGAAGGCAACCCTTATAGTTTTTGCAATCGTGGCTATTATCGGACTCTTTTCATATATAATCCTAAATGCGCTGTACGATCCCATCGTTCGCCGCATAAAGCCGCAGCCGGGCAAAATAGCGACATCCCGTCTTGCCGGCAACCTCCTTCTTGCTCCCGCCATGATTGCCGGTCTGGTTATTGCTCTGCTTTTGACTACGGTCAATACATTTTTTGGAGGTTAGTACGGATGGATAATGTCTGTCCCGAATTTTATATGAAACAGGCCCTCCTGCTGGCAAAGGAGGCGGCCGACGAGGGAGAGGTTCCGGTCGGGGCCGTTATTGTCTATAAGGGAGAGATTATCGGCAGGGGGCGCAACAGACGCGAAACCGCCCGCAACGCCATTGCCCATGCCGAAATCGAAGCGATCGACGACGCCTGCCGAAAACGCGGCGGCTGGCGGCTTTTCGACTGTGATATATATGTTACGCTGGAGCCCTGTCCGATGTGCGCGGGGGCAATCATAAATGCCCGTATCGACCGGGTTTTTTACGGTGCGGCGGACAAAAAGGCAGGTTCCTGCGGTTCGGTGACCGACCTGTTTTCCCTGCCGTATAACCACCGCCCGCAGTGTGAGGGGGGAATATTGTCCCAAGAGTGCGCCGACATTCTCAGCGATTTCTTCAAAAGCCTGCGCTGTCGGCATCTGAACCCGCCGGAAATATAAAAAAACAAGTCGGCATCATTCATGAAGTACCGGCTTGTTTTTATGGCAATTTTTTCGAATTCAATACCCCGCGGCAAGCCGCGGGGTAGGTTCACAGAAGGTTAAATTTAATCGCTTTCATACGGGAGAAGGGCAATATGACGCGCGCGCTTGATGGCCACCGTCATCTCACGCTGGTGAGCGGCACAGTTGCCGGTCACGCGGCGGGGAAGAATCTTTGCCCTTTCAGACATGCAGCGGCGAAGCCGTGACACATCCTTGTAATCAATTTGGTCGATTTTATCGACACAAAAGCTGCAAACCTTGCGGCGGCCTTTGCGGCGCCCGCCCGAGTTTTCAGCACGCTCTGATTTATCTTTGTCAGCCATGGTTTTGGCCTCCTTTACTTGAGATTTTTTCGGTATTAAAACGGAAGCTCGTCGTCGCCGACAATCTCTTCAAAATCGCCGGATTCGGCGGTTGAGAAAGCAGGCTGAGGCTCGCTGAATTGCGGAACCTGCGAGTCATAGCGGGAGGGTCCTCCGTCACGTTTGGGCTCGCCGAAAAACACTTCGTCGGCTACAACCTCAAAAGCCGTGCGCTTGTTGCCGTCTTTATCGGTATACGAACGCGTCTGAATCGATCCGTGAACCACAATCATTGAACCCCTTCGGAAATTTCGTGTAATAAATTCCGCTGTACTGCGCCACGCAACGATGTCAATCCAGTCGGTCTGCCTTTCCTGACCGTTCTTGGGCTGGTAAGAGCGCTGGACCGCAATGCTAAAATTCGTAACTGCAACTTGAGACGGCGTATACTTAAGCTCGGGATCCGAGCCGAGCCGCCCTATCAAACAAACAACATTCAGCATGGTTGCTGTTCCTCCTCTACTTCTTATCGTTGCGGATAATCAGTGAACGCAGAACGCCTTCGGTAATCTTGCAGACACGATCAAGCTCGGCAGGAAAATCCGGACCGCTGACAAAATTGTATAGGACATAAAAGCCTTCGGTTTCGTCATTGATCGGATAAGCCAGCCTGCGCTTACCCCATTCGTCCACTTCGATGGAATCGGAATTCTGCTCGATCAGGGTTTTAAACTTTTCGCTGATCGCGGCAATACCGTCCTCGCCAAGGGTCATGGAATAAATCAGAACTGCCTCGTAAGAACCTTTTAATGTGGGCATATTTGCACCTCCTCATGGTCTGATGGCCCCGGCTCTTTGTCCGGAGCAAGGATATTTCGCGCCCCAAAAAAGGGCGCACTGCCCTTTATGATAATATCATAAAGAATACTAGGTATTATACCACACATTTAACCATAGTCAATACCAACCCGATACGTAATTATGAAATAAATAAAAAATTTCAAATAATAACATAAAAAACCATTGACAAATACAAAATCCGGGCATATAATGTTCAACACATATAAAACCGTTGAAAAAGAATAGTAGATTCGGAGCTTCTTTTCGAAACAGCCGGCTCGCGGCTTTGCGGGCGGCGCTTCATCAGAGAGCCGCAGACGGTGGGATTGCGGTAAAAGAAACCGTTTTGAATGGACTTTTGAGGGCGGGACGAAAGCTGACGCGAGTAGTACCCGACGGAAACTCCATCCGTTATCAAGGGAGCGCATATTATTGTATGCGGAGCAAGTGGGTCAATTATTGACGCCCGTTCGGGGCGTTGGTAAGACCAAGCTGGGTGGTACCGCAGGAGCTAGGCTCTTGTCCCTGTTTTCGCAGGGGCAAGGGCTTTTTTGATTGATAAGGAGAGTGATTGTATGATTGACGACTGGTGGTGCTTTTTGTCGGCGTTGATTCCCATATTAAAATTTTCTGTTGAAATCATTGAAAGGAAGAAATCATTATGAAAAGCTTTAAAAAACTGACTGTATTTGTTCTTTGTGTGTTCACGGTTATGGCGTTTGCATCCTGCACCAAGAACCCCGTCTCGGGGGAAACCAAGCTGAAAATCGGGATTATTCAGATTGCCCCCCATGCCTCGCTAGACAACTGCTATGAGGGGATTATAGCCGGACTCAAGCAGGCCGGATACGAGGACGGAAAAAATATAAAGATTTATTACCAGAACGCGAACGGCGAACCCTCGACGGGCGACATGATTGCCCGAAACATGGTGTCCTCCAAGTATGATATGCTCATCGGCATCGCAACCCCCACCGCCATGTCGGCATACAGCGCCGCTAAAAACACGGATATCCCGGTTGTTTTCAGCGCGGTTTCCGACCCGGTTGCGGCAGGGATTGTAAAAACCGCCGAAAAGCCCGAATACAACTGCACAGGCACCTCCGACGTCCTCAATCTTGAAGCGCAGATAAAGATGATCCGCGCCTTTTTGCCAAACGCCAAGAAAATCGGGGTGCTGTATACCACAAGCGAACCCAATTCCATCACCCACCTTAACCAGTTCAAGGAGCTTGCGCCCAAGTATAACTTTGAAATCGTGGCGGTCGGCATAACCAACGCTTCCGAGGTTGCGACGGGCGCAGCGTCGCTGGTTTCAAAGGGTATTGACTGCATCAACAATTTCACCGATAATAATGTGGTGGATAACCTGTCCTCGGTTTTAAACGCGGCAAACAACGCCAAGATTCCGGTTTTCGGTTCGGAGGTAGAACAGGTCAAGAAAGGCTGTATTGCCGCGGAGGGCATCGATTATGTACATCTCGGCAGGGAAACCGGTCTTATGGCGGCCAAAATCCTCAAGGGCGAGGCAAAGGCGGGAGAGACCGCCGTCAGGAAGATTTCGGACAGCACCCCGGTTTATAACAAGGATGTATTGACCGCGCTCGGCATCGCCCTGCCGGACGAATACAAGGGCGCCCAAGCGATTACATTAAACAGCAAGTAAACTTATATACCGCATCATCTTTTGAAACGAGGCCGACAGATGGATATTTTCGCAGGACTTGTCAGAAACATATTGGAGGAAGGCTTTATCTATGGCATCATGGCCATGGGGGTATATATTACCTACAGCGTGCTGGATTTTCCCGACCTGTCGGTTGACGGAACCTTCCCCCTCGGCGCATGTATTACGGCGGCGCTTATCATAGCCGGCGTAAACCCGCTATTATGCTGCCTTATTGCATACGCCGCCGGGGCCGCCGCCGGAGTGCTGACCGGACTTCTCCATGTCAAGCTGAAGATTACAAACCTGCTTTCGGGTATCCTGACCATGACTGCTATGTGGTCGGTAAACCTTATCATCACAAAGGGCAGCGCGGTCTTGCCGTTTTACAACAGGAGCACCGTATTCAGCATGGGGCTTTCCGAGCTGCTGCCGCAGGATATATATATTTACAGGTTTGCGCTAATCGGGCTTGTCGCGGCTGCGGTATGCAAAATCATTCTCGATTTGTACCTCAAAACAAAATCGGGGCTTTTGCTCCGCGCCTCGGGTGACAACCAGCAGTTTGTCACCTCGATTTCCAGAGACCCGGGCAGGATGAAGATTATCGGGCTGGCGATAGGCAACGGCTTCACGGCGCTTGCCGGCTCAATCCTCAGCCAGCAGGTCGAGTCCGCCAACATCAACAGCGGCACCGGCATGGTTGTTATGGCGCTTGCCTCGGTTATAATCGGCAGAGGTCTTTTCGGCAAGATAAAGCTTCTGAAGCCGACGACCATGGCGGTACTAGGCGCGATAATCTATAAATCCTGTCTTGTGGCGGCCTTGCAGCTCGGACTGCCGACGAATTATCTCAAACTGCTTATGGCGGTTCTCTTTACGGCCGCACTGGTTTCGACGAATTTCTTATCAAAAAGGAGGAGCAGGCCTTATGTCAACACTCCCGAGTTGTAAGGAATCTTCAAAACTGGTGCAGATGGAGCACATCTACAAGACATTCAACAAGGGTTCGGTAAACGAGGTTGTTTTGTTCAGCGATTTTAACCTCAGCATAGACAAGGGCGAATTTATATCGGTTGTGGGAAGCAACGGGTCGGGAAAAACCACCATGCTTAACATTCTGTGCGGCTTTACCGATATAGACAGCGGCAGGATATTGCTGAGGGGCAGCGATATAAGCAGATTGAAAGAATTCAGGCGGGCAGAGTTTATCGGCAGGGTGTTTCAGGACCCCTCCAAGGGCACCTGCCCCTCCCTGACCATACTTGAAAACATGGCGCTGGCAGACAATAAGAACAAGCCGTTCGGACTGACCCAAGGGGTTAACAAAAAACGTATTGATGCATACCGCACCCAGCTTGAGCTTTTAAAGCTGGGGCTGGAGGATAAGATACATCTGCAGGTCGGAAACCTTTCGGGCGGACAGAGACAGGCGCTTGCCCTTCTTATCTCGACCATGACCCCCATCGACCTGCTGATACTTGACGAGCACACCGCCGCCCTCGACCCGCGTTCCTCCGAGACGGTTATGGAGCTTACACAGCGGATTGTCACCCAAAAGAAGCTGACAACCCTGATGGTAACCCACAACCTCAAATATTCCGTACTGTACGGCAGCCGCCTTATCATGATGCACAAGGGCGACAGCGTTATCGACGTACGGGGCGAGGAAAAGAAAAGGCTTGATGTAAGCCACCTGCTGAAGGTGTTCAACGAAATCAGCGTAGAGTGCGGAAACTGATAAACATTCGCATGAATAAATATTAAAAGACAGGGCTTGATGGTTATGTCAGGTGTTGAGCTGGCCGTACAGAGACGGTTGTTTGAATTACAGGATGTTAAATATCGCGAGTTCCAGAGCAGGCTTATGCCGACGGTTGATCCCGAAACGGTCATCGGCGTGCGGATGCCCGAGCTGCGCCGACTGGCAAGAGAGTTTTCAAAAACGTCCCAAGCCGCCGAATTTCTTAACACCCTTCCCCACAGGTATTACGAGGAAAACAACCTGCACGGCCTTTTGCTTGAGAGGATAGACGACTATGACCGATTGATAGCCGCGCTGGATACCTTTCTCCCGTATGTGGACAACTGGGCAACCTGCGACCTGATGCGCCCCAGAGCTTTTAAAAATCACCTGCCCGAGCTTGTTATAAAAATAAGGGAATGGCTTGTATCCGGCAGTACATACACCGTCCGTTTCGGTATTGAGATGCTGATGAGCTTTTATCTCGACGGGCATTTCAAGCCGGAATATCTTGAGCTTGTCGCCAGCATCCGCTCACAGAAATATTATGTCAATATGATGATTGCATGGTATTTTGCGACGGCGCTTGCCAAGCAGTACGATGCGGCAATCCTGTATATCGAGGGGCATCGGCTGGAAGGCTGGGCCCATAATAAGACCATTCAAAAGGCGATAGAAAGCTACCGTATAACCGACGAGCAAAAGGAATATTTGCGGACATTGAAGGTTTGACCGTAAAAGAGCAAAAGACCGGAGAAATGGTTGGTTTCTCCGGTCTTTTGATATGATTACGCTGTGAAAACACTGCTTCACCGTTTGTGACGGAAGGGCGGTACGTATACAGAGAGCCGCACGGGTGCCAAAGTCAACCGAAAAATGCAGCTTTCAAGGCGTATCATGGTATGTTTTATTGCCCTTGCTGCGAACGCAGGCGCAGTCCTTTCGGATAACGGTTTTTGAGTATGCCGCCCGAAGCCTTTCCGAATCCCGTGACAATCCCGCCGACCGAAACTGCCGTCCAGCCCTTGCCACCGCAGGCGATGGTCTCTCCCCTTAAAAAAGCGGCGAGTTCGGCATCGTTCACGTCCATATCGCGTACAGCGCGGCATTCGTCCGCGCTTCGGGCCGCCATAAAGACCGCGTGGCACGGTTCAAGCCGGTTTTTGCATATCTCTGCCCCCGCAACCCCTGCCGATATTACCCCGAGCCCGCCGAGAGGGGGAAGCCCGGAGGGCAGGATTCTCACGGTATTTCCGAATACCTGAGGCAGACCGTATAACGGGGCGCGAAAACACTCATTGTATAATTCGTTAAATATTATACTTGCGGTATCTGAGGTCTTATAGTCATAGCCTTTTGACACCTTTTTTACATGGGCGCCTTTTTTCTGCATCAGGGCTATAAAGTGCCCCTCACCTCCGTCGCCCGGGAGTATGCGCAGGGTAAATTCAAGCGGATAGGCGGGCGGCTCTTTGGTGTCGGAAAAGCCCTTGACCTGCTCCCACGAAAAGCCCGGTCTGCCGAACCGGACGTCTTTCGATCGTATATNNTGAACATCCCCTCCCCGGAGCAGGGGGCATCTACCAGAATCGCGTCAAAAAAGCCGGGCAGTCCCCTGCCGATTGAGGCGGCATCGGCGGATGATATAACCGCGTTTCTTACCCCGCAGCGTTCAATATTCTGGGCAAGCGCCTGAGCGCGTGGGCGCACAAATTCATTCGCCCAAAGCAGCCCGTCGCCCTTCAGCGCCGCGGCAATCTGGGTGGATTTGCCCCCCGGCGCGGCGCAAAGGTCCAAAATCCGTTCGCCGGGTTTCGGGTCGAGCACCGTAACCGCCGCCGCGGCCGACGGTTCCTGCATATAATACGCTCCGGCATGATGCAAAGGGTCGGCGCCGGCGCGCAGCGCGCCGGCGACATAATAGCCCTCGGCGCAAAACGGCGACGGGAATAAGGACAGTTCAAAAAGGCTATGAAACTTTTCCACACCGCATTTCAGGGTGTTTATCCTGAGTCCGCGCCGGACCGGCTGTTCGTAGGCGGCAAGAAAGGCCGCAAAGCCGTCCCCCAGTAGTTTTTGCATCCGCGCCCTAAAGACGCATGGCAGGTCGTATGTCAAAAAGATGCACCCTTTTTGTTATAGTATAAGAGTAACACAATTATATTCGCATACGCCCTTTTTATCAAGAGACAAGCAACTCGACCAGCCTTCGTGTCTGCTCAACGGGCAGGGCATGAACACGGTGCTTTCGCCTTTTCTCGCCAAAGCACTGGAGCTCGACCGTACATGTGCCGCCGCGGCGCTGCCATGGCGCCTGCGATATCCTTGCGCAGTCGGCCGCCCCGCGCGGCAGGTGTATTTCATAAAGCGCAAGCCCTCTTGAATACCGTATTGTCACTGCTTCGCGGCTTACACCCAAGCCTGCACGCCGGTATCCGATAAGCCGAATGATAAGCCACCATGCGCCCATGATGAACCAGACGGCGGCAAGTATCCTCCACACCCCTCCGTGATAAAGGGGCACTAAACTTCCCAGTGTGATCAAAAGCGGCAAAAGCGTGTATCCGACCAACGCCCTAAGGGGCGGGTGGACCTCGGCGGGGCAGGTCGGGTAGTCGGGAAGCAGGGTGTCGAGTGCGCCGCACAGATCGCGCGGCCCGGCAGCCGGAATTATCACCGGCCTTGCCCCTCTTTCCCGTCCGTAGCCCGCCGCGGTTATGGTAACGGTATGCAGACCGAATATCCTCATAAACAGGGTTTGTCTGAGCTCAAGTGCGGTAATACGGCTCCTGTCGATAAAGACACTGCGCCTTGTCAGAAGTCCGGACAGGAGATATAGCTGATTCCCCGAACGCTCCGAGGTAAAGCCGACGGTTCTGGCAAACGTACGCGCAAAGGCAAAGCACCATCCCAGCACAAAGATATTGGCGGCGGTACCGAACAGGGGAGGCAGTCCAAGGGAAACCAGACGGTTCACAAGTCCGTATACCTCGCCCGAAACCTCCCTGCCCAATATCTGACCCGCCTGCCGCAGCGCGGGGGCGAGTGTCAAAAGGCCGAGCGCCGCGTTTGAGCTGGATGCCGATAAAATCAAAACCGGAAAAACACGGGAGGCCACGTGACGTTCCCTGTTGCGGTTGCGCATGCTCACCATAATTTCGGCCTCCCGCTCCGGCAGGTAGATAGTCGCATCGGCGCGCCTCCGGAGTCCGGCGGTGTTAATCCTTATTCGGCGGCCCCTTGCAAGCCACATAAGCGGACTGCGCTCTACTTCTATCGAAGCGGCGTCCTCCGCCATGACCCGTATCCATCTGCGGAGGATAAGTCCGTGCTCATATGTCAGACCACCCCTCAGGGCATATCGCGCCCGCCGCCATTTTATCACAGAATAGGTAACAAGAATCGCCGCGAGGGTTGTGTCGCGGAGCGAGGACAATATTACAGACACAGCGTCCCGGTTAAAAAACAAGGCGCGTATAATGGGCAGCAGCAAAAGAAGCAGCCATTTTTTTGTGTCATAGTATAAGTATAAAGGATGCGGACGTTGCATATGATTTTACTCCCTGTAGAGATTGTTTACTCCCCGTATTGCTCCAGCGCGGCGGTCAGCCTTTGGGCCTGTTCGGTCGGCAGCAGGGGAAGGATTGCGGAGCCCCCCGCAAATCTCAGGATGACAGTGCGGCAACCGTATAATCTTTGCAGCGGGGTTGTGACCGTTTCAAAGGTGCGAAGCGCCCCGATAGGCACATAGATATTTTTCTTTGTAAACACTCCGGTCACCGCGCGGATCGCCTTGCCGTCAAAGCTTCCGCGCATTGTATCCGCATAGCGGCGGGGATACCATAGCGCCAGAAATACCGTCAGCAACCCCGATATGCCGGACAGTAGCAGAAACCACGGGGTCACCAGTCCCGCAATCGCGGATAACAGGGAGGTGGCGGCAATTCCCGACACCGATATCCATATCGTCAGAATCCTGACCGCCCTATTATCAGCCGCAAACTGCATTGAAATGCCCCCTGCCGTAAAGAACCGTTCATACTAGTTTATGTTTTATATCGGGGCATATTCTTATTTCAGAACCTATGTAAAAGCGCATATTTCGCGTCCGTATTATACGAAAAAGGTTCCCCGGCATGTTCGGGGAACCTTTTTTACTATATTAATTATTAAATTACTGGGCGGAGGTTGTCGTCTCGGCAGGTGCGGTGGTAGTGTCATCAGGGAAGACTTCGGTCAGCGATATATATCCGGCGTTGACATAGGCCGTGCCGTCTTTGAAGTTTATTTTATACCAGTCTCCTTCACGGCCGATAATCGTTACCTTTTCACCATATTTAAGTCCCCCGATTGCTTCGTAATTCGTATCGGGCGTCTGGCGGACATGAAGTCCGCCGTTTGCGGCGCACCACCCGGGCATGGGGTAACCTTCTGCGGGAATAAATTGTGTTGTGGAAATTTCGGTAGGCACTGTCGTATCCGCCGGTGCGGTCGTCTGCACGGCAGAGGTCGGGTATATCGAAGTGGTCCCGGTGGTTTGTTTTGAGCCTTGATTCTTCTTATTGCAGCCGGACAATGTTAAAACACAGGCAACCGCGGCTGTCAGGCAAACCAGCTTTATCGCCGCGGATAACATCAACTTGCGGTCGAATCTCTTATTGTCTTGTATCGTCACAATCCTCATCTCCAGTATACAAATACAGTATGGTTGCTCAGACAGAGTGCAATATGGAGATATTTTACCACACAAACGCACAAAATAAAAGTCGAAGTGCGGGATTATTTTTATAATGATTAGAAATGTTTGTATATTGAAGATGATTGGGCTATACTTTTTATAAACCGCGCGGTCTATCGGTTCTTCAAGCAGGGCAATCGGCAGGTGTCCATCGCGTTTGCCTGTTTTGTTGCGAGATTATTAAAGGGGTGATAGCTATGCGGCAAGGTTCGGAACGCGGGCGTGATAACATAAGTTCGAAATTCTACGAGTATGATGCGGTAATACAAAAGGTTCCCGATATCGACGGCGCGTTTATTGCCTTTCCGTATGACCTGAAAGCCGAGTTCGGCAAGGGCAGGGTGAAAGTCCGCGCAACCTTCGACGGCGAGCCGTATGACGGGAGTGTTGTCAATATGGGTGTAAAAAATACGGACGGTTCGATATGCTATATTATCGGTTTGCGGAAGGATATCCGTGCCAGAATTGGCAAGCAGGCAGGCGATATGGTGCATGTTACAATACAGGCAAAGGAGTAAGAAGTGCTTAGCCGCCACAATTAAGTGGAAGCTTTTTGTGGTTTGAGTTGTTTTATCAAATATACCTCATGCAATAGCTTTAACGACCGTCCAAAAATCCTCTTCCGACAGGTTTCGGGTTACAACTCTGTACCCGATTTTGTCAACCAGAATATACGCAAAATAAAAAATGGTCCCTTTGTTACCGACATGCGGGCGGTCGTCATAAATATACCAATGCACGGTAGTGCCATTAATAGTGGTCGGTTTGCCCAACTCCCATCCGTCAAGCTTTGGCAGGCGTCCCTTGGCAACGGTAATCTCCAGAGTTTGCTGCGGGTCATCGGTGCCGTCCGTATAGAGATACGTAATAAATTGTGTGCGCAGGATTTGCTCAACACCCTCACCTTCATATATTCCGCGTGGAACGTCTACTAATGTTAAACCGTTTGGTATGGGTAGGTCGTCCGGAAACGGTTTTCGCCCCAGATAAGCGGCAATTTCCTCTTCGGTCATAGCCTTAAATTTGCCCGGTATCTGCGTGGTTGTCGAACGATTACCCGATTCGGTTGAACCCGAATAAGCAGGGTGCCGGCCGGTTGTGTTATGGGGCTTTGTTGTTTCACTTTCGGAGATATTGCTTTCGTTTGCCCGGCTGTCAGCCGTTCCGAATATCGGAGGGGTTCCGCCATTAAACCAATGCAGACCAATCCCGATAGCCGCTACCGCTACGCACGCCGCCGCGGTTATACCAACAACAGTCTGCACTTGAAATGACAAACGGCACCGGATAGCCGCCTTGTTTACGGCATGGTAAAAGCGTTGTTCTTCCGCTGGGTCTACACATATGGCGTCCAGCTCAGATTTATATGATTCCCAAAGCATCGTCATTCTCTCCAATCATTGTTTTTAGCAGTGACTTGGCGCGCAGATGCCAAGTCTGAACCGTGCTTACCTTTTTACTCAGGATAGCGGCGATTTCAACCAGTGGATACCCCTCGTAATAATGCAGATAGATAACCATTCGGTATTTTTCCGGAAGCTGCCGCACCAAATCAAGCAACGCGTATTCCTGTTCTGTAGTACACGACGGCAGCTCATCCCCGGTAAGTGTGTTTTTCTTTACCCAAAAGGAGCGCAGATGGTTCTTACACAGATTGACAGCGACCCGAATAAACCAAGCCTTTTCATGCTCTGTGTCGTTATATTCCGGACATTTTTCAGCCCAGCGCATAAACACCTCTTGAACAATATCCTCTGCATCGGCACGGTTCCCTGTGTAATGAAGGGCTATGCGGAGCAGAAGATTTCCGTATGTCCGGACTACACGCATGGCTTCGTCGGCGCCAACGAGATCATGCACACCCTCACCCCTTTTCACTATATAAACACCTAATACCGGAAAAAACGCTCACCAAAATGAAAATTGCTGTCTATATGTCAAAGTATCACGTATAACTATATGTGTCAATAAATGTGGTGCTTCGTCAGCGGACTAAAGAAAAACCGCTGTAAAAAAATAGCCTTGTTTTGATTTGTATGGTTGAAAACAAAGGCAATATGCTGTACAATAAGAACAGAAGGAAAGCAACATGCAAAATCCGGTTTTTGTCTTTCCTAAGGGGGAATATTAATGTCGGTATCTTTGGATACTCGTTATCTGAAAGACTTTGTAAGCCCGCATGAAATCGAAGCAATGCAGCAGCAGGTTGATGCGGCGCATGAACAGCTGCACTCGGGCAAAGGCTTGGGAAATGATTTTCTCGGCTGGCTGAAGTTACCCGCCGAATATGATAAAAAGGAATTTGAACGCATAAAAAATGCCGCCTCCAGGATACAAAAGGACTCCGATGTTTTTGTTGTAATCGGCATCGGAGGGTCGTATCTGGGGGCGCGCGCTGCAATTGAGTTCTTGAAATCTCCGTTGTATAACACAAAACGCAAGAATACTCCGGATATATACTTTGCGGGTAACAGCATCAGTTCAACCGCATTGTCGGAGCTCCTCGAGCTTTGCGAGGGACGCAGGGTTTCAATTAATGTCATCTCCAAATCCGGCACAACCACCGAGCCAGCACTGGCCTTCCGGATATTCCGTGAATATCTGGAGCGCACGGTCGGCGCCGAGGAGGCAAAAAACCGAATTTACGTCACGACCGACAAGGCACGCGGAACCCTGAAGGGCCTTGCGGACCGCGAGGGGTATGAGACCTTTGTGATTCCGGACAACGTCGGGGGGCGTTTTTCTGTCCTGACCGCTGTCGGACTGCTTCCTATTGCTGTGGCGGGGTGTGATATTGACGCTTTGATGACGGGGGCTGCCCGCGCCATGTCCGAGCTTTCAAACTCCAATCTTGACAAAAACGACTGTTATTTATATGCCGCCATCCGCAATATAATGTACAGAAAGGGGCGGGCGGTCGAGCTGATGGTCAGCTACGAGCCTAGCTATGCCATGATGTCCGAATGGTGGAAGCAGCTGTACGGCGAAAGCGAGGGCAAGGACGGCAAGGGGTTGTTCCCCGCCTCGGTGGTGTTCTCGACAGACCTCCATTCCCTGGGTCAGTTCGTACAGGACGGCTCCAATATAATCTTTGAAACCGTTGTGCTGATTGATAAACCCCAAAAGGAGATAATGATTAAGGAAGACCCCGAAAATGTGGACGGACTTAATTTTCTGGCGGGTAAGACCATGGATTATATCAATAAAAAGGCGTTCGAGGGCACGGTTCTTGCCCACGGCGACGGCGGCACCCCCAGTCTGGTGATTCGTCTTCCTGCCGCTAATGAGTCGGCGCTTGGTTATCTAATCTATTTCTTTGAGAAGGCATGTGCGATTTCGGGCTATATGCTGGGCGTCAACCCGTTTGACCAGCCCGGTGTTGAAGGCTATAAGCGCAATATGTTTGCACTGCTTGGCAAGCCAGGCTATGAAGATGAGAAGGTAGGTTTAGAAAAAAGACTTGGTCGCTGATCTGCGGCTGGATTCGTTTTCCCCGTCTAACACCGCAATTTGCGGTTATACTAAACATTAGGATATTAGGAGGAAATGAAAATGGTTAATTTAATCCTCGGCAACAAAGGCTCCGGTAAAACAAAGCTTCTGATCGACAAGTGCAATACGGCAACGGCTAATTCAAAAGGTAATGTGGTGTTTATTGAAAAGAACAACAGCCAGTTGTACTATAACATCGGTCACAAGACCCGCCTTGTTGCGGCGGACGACTATGGGGTTCAAGGCTACGACGCTTTTTACGGTTTCATTTCCGGTATGTGTGCGGGGGACTATGACATTACTGATATATTCATCGATTCCACCCTGAAAATCGGCGGCAGGGATATGGACGAGCTTGCCGCATTTATCGAAAGGCTTAATATACTGTCCGAAAAATCGGAGGTTAATCTGGTGCTGACCGTTTCGGCTGACAAGGACGACCTGCCCGCCGAAATTTCAAAATACGCTATCGAATAATCATTTTTCGTTTCGGGTATCCCGGGCCGAATTATAATTCAAATCACCTTTATCCCGCCGCTTTGCTGCGGGCGAGAATGTCATTTTATGCGGCGGAGGCACTGCCTTCGCCGCTGTTTTTCGGAATCTATTCATTTGCCGCGTATGCGGCAGGGGAGGAATAACCCATGGCAATCTGGTATGAAGGCAATCTCAACCTGTCTGAAAACAGGCGGGAGCAAAACGGCGTCACCTACTATATTCGCGGCGTGCGTGAGGTCGAGGGGATTCGTTTTGAGCGGTATGCGATAAACACGCATTTTATCGAGAGAGGAGAGGATTATATCGAGGTTGCCCGACGTTATATCCTGCCGTTGTACCTGCCGGGCGATATAGCGGCAATGGGCGAAAAAGTCATTTCCATGTGCCAGAACAACACGGTTGAAATGAAGGATGTAAAGCTCGGGTTCTGGGCAAAGCTTTTATCAAGGTTTGCGACCCGCAACATCAACGGCATCGGAATGGACGAGCCTTACAAGCTCCAGCTTGCAATCAATATAAAAGGTTTGCCGCTTATTTTATGGGCGTGCTTTTGCGGGGCGGTCTGCCGCGTTTTCGGAAAGCGGGGAGTTTTTTATAAGATTGTCGGGCAGGATGTTGCAGGTATCGACGGCTTTTATAAAAACTCGTCCTTTGAACGGTACCATACCCTTGCGGTGCTCAATCCCAGAGAACCCGACAGGGTCTGCGCCGAAATAGAGCAGGAACTGGGTATCGCCTGCATGGTGGTTGACGCAAACGACATAAATGTTGAGATACTCGGGCGTTCGCCGTCTTTGCAGGACAAGCCCCCGGAGTATCTCGCCGAGCTGATACGTGACAATCCCTCAGGGCAGGACGATGAGCTTACTCCGTTTGTGATTGTGCGTGATATTAAGGACGCACCCGCCCAGCCGTATAAACCGGTTGAGCCGTTGGATCATCCTCCGACTGGGCATTGATTTGCTTGTATAGCACGGGCGGCGGTAAAATCATCCCCCGCCGGAGAAATGTTTCCGTTTTTGCTTTGACATTTGTATCTAATCGTGGTACACTATAAACGTTCACGTGAACGGGAGGATAAGGGATGTCAATAACATCAAAGCAGCTTGCCGAACTTGCGGGGGTATCCAGAGGAACGGTTGACCGTGCGCTTAATCACCGTGGCGGTGTAAGGCCGAGTGTTCAGCAGCGGATCGAGGAACTGGCGCGCAAGTATAACTACCGTCCGAACAGGGCGGGGAAGGCTTTGGTTATGCGGGATACGCTTAATATCGGAATCATTATAAATTCTGTAGGCAACCCGTTTTTTGACGAAGTAAAACGAGGGCTTGAAGCTGCCAAGGCCGATTATTCTGATTTTTCGATTAATCTCAACTGGCATGAGGAAAAGGGATATGATGTCGAGCGGCAGTTAAAACAGATAGAAGATATATCCGAAATGTCGGGAACCATTATCACCCCGATTAACCATCCCGATATAGCCGAGCGGCTCAACCATATAATTCAGGGCAAAAAGCATCCCGTGATTACCCTCAACAACGACATTAATAATTGCGCCAGGTTTGCCTATGTCGGTTGCAACTATTTTCAAAGCGGGCAGACGGCCGGGCAGATTATGGGACTGCTGACCAACGGAAACGCACGTATCCTTGCGGTAACCGGTTCAAAAAAGGTGTTGGGTCACAATCAAAGACTCGAAGGATTTATCGGGGTTTTGAAGTCTGATTATCCTAAAACAAGAATTGCAGGCATCATTGAAAACAATGATGATGACGATCGTTCGGCATACGAGGTGGCGAGAGCGATTGCCGGGGATTCCTCGATTGACGCGTTGTACTTTTGTGCCGGAGGGGTAACCGGAGGGGTATATGCGGCGGTATCACAATGCAGGAAAAAGCCTGTTATCGTTACCTGTGACCTTACCGAGGGAATTCAAAAACTGATCAGAGAGGGTTTGGTGCAGGCCACTGTAGACCAGCAGCCTTACTGGCAGGGGTATACATCCATGAAGGTATTGCTTGATTATTTATTGTTTCATGTCGTTCCGGAGTCTGACTTGATGTACGCCCGCAACGAGATTCGGGTAAAATATAATATATAGATTTTTGCTGCTGTTATAGAGGCAGCTTAAATAATACAAAAACCGTGCACGTGCACTAGATTAAGGAGGCGTCAGTATGCAGGAGTTTTTCAAGGGTATTCCCCAAATACGCTATGAGGGGGCGAAAACAACCAATCCGCTGGCTTTCCGGTTTTATAACCCGGACGAGGTAATTGCCGGTAAAACCATGCGGGAGCAGCTGCGGTTTGCAATGTCCTACTGGCATACCATGTGCGGCGACGGTATGGATATGTTCGGGCGCGGAACATACAGCAAAGATTTTGGCAAGACCGACCCAATGGAGATTTACAAGGCCAAGGCATATGCCGCTTTTGAGCTGATGAACAAGCTGGATATCGACTATTTTTGTTTTCACGACCGCGACATAAGTCCCGAGGCCGAAACCCTGGCGGAGACCAACGCCCGTCTGGATGAGATTACAGATTTGCTTCGGGAGCTTATGAAAAAGAACGGGAAAAACCTTTTGTGGGGGACTGCCAACTGTTTCAACAACCCACGTTACATGCACGGCGCAGGAACGTCGCCCAGTGCGGATGTGTTTGCCTTTGCGGCGGCGCAGATAAAAAAAGCTGTTGAGATTACCACCGCCCTGAACGGTGAAGGTTATGTATTCTGGGGCGGGCGAGAGGGTTATGAGACGCTGCTCAATACCGATATGGCGTTGGAGCTGGACAACATGGCAAGACTGATGCGTCTTACCGTGGATTATGCAAGGAACATCGGTTTTAAGGGCGATTTTTACATTGAGCCCAAGCCCAAGGAGCCGACAAAGCACCAGTATGATTTTGATGTCTCGACCGTTCTCGCATTTCTCAGGAAATATAATCTCGAGCGGGATTTCAAGATGAATATCGAAGCAAATCATGCAACCCTCGCGCAGCATACCTTCCAGCACGAATTGGCGGTCGCGCGTATCAACGGGGTTTTTGGTTCCATTGATGCCAATCAGGGGGATTTGCTGATTGGGTGGGATACCGACCAGTTCCCGACAAATGTTTATGATACAACCCTGTGTATGCTGGAAGTACTTAAGGCAGGAGGGTTTACAAAGGGCGGACTGAATTTTGATGCAAAGACAAGGCGGGGCTCCTTTAAGCCGGAGGACATTTTCTATTCGTATATCTCGGGCATGGACGCATTTGCACTTGGTCTTAGGATGGCGAACAGGATAATCGAAGACGGTCGGCTTGACGCATTTGTCGAAAGCCGTTACGCCAGCTGGAAGAGCGGAATCGGTGCAGACATCATATCAGGCAGGGCTTCAATGCAGTCGCTTGAAAGTTATGCTCTTGCCAAGGGCGATGTGATGGAATCAATTGAAAGCGGGCGGCAGGAGTATCTTGAAAATATCATAAACAATATAATGTTTGGATAATTTAAGACGGGAGGTAGGCTCTGTGGCGCTTTTACTTGGAATAGATATCGGTACATCGGGCACAAAAACCGCCCTGTTCAGCGAAAAGGGCGCGCTTTTGGCATCATGCACAAAAGAATATCCTTTATATCAACCGCAAAACGGGTGGGCCGAACAGGAGCCGGATGACTGGTGGAATGCGGTAGTAGCAGGTATACAGCAGGTTCTCAGGGTAAGCGGGCAGCCTGCGTCATCCATAGCCGCCATAGGTTTGTCGGGGCAGATGCACGGGCTTGTCATGCTGGATGAGAAGGGCGATGTCCTGCGCCGCTCCATTATATGGTGCGACCAGCGCACAGCCGCCGAGTGCGAGGAAATAACGGCAAGGCTGGGCAGGGAACGTTTAATTGAAATAACGGCAAATCCTGCATTGACCGGGTTCACCGCCTCAAAAATTCTCTGGGTCAGAAACCACGAGCCGGATATTTACGACAAATGCAGGCATATCCTGCTTCCCAAGGATTACATCAGATACAGGCTGACCGGCGAATTTGCAACCGAGGTGTCGGATGCGTCGGGCATGCAGCTTCTCGATATTCCCCGTCGCTGCTGGTCGGACGAGGTGTTGGATAAGCTGTCTATTGACAAGACTCTTCTCGGCAGGGTATACGAATCACCCGAGGTCACAGGACAGGTGTCGTCGGCTGCGGCAAGGGTAACCGGCCTTGCCGTCGGCACACCGGTTGTAGGCGGCGCAGGCGATAATGCCGCGGCAGCGGTCGGAACCGGAACGGTTAAGGATGGGTTTGCCTTTACCACTATCGGCACAAGCGGGGTTGTTTACGCACATTCTTCCCGCGTCTTGATTGATCCAAAGGGAAGGGTGCACACCTTTTGCAGCGCGGTTCCGGGCGAATGGCATGTTATGGGCGTGACCCAGGGGGCGGGACTTTCGCTGAAGTGGTTCCGTGACCAGTTTTGCAATACCGAGAAGCAAACGGCCGAGAGGATGGGCGTCGATCCTTATTATCTGATGGACCAGGAGGCGGCAAAGGTTCCGGCAGGTTCAAACCGTCTGTTATATCTTCCATATTTGATGGGAGAACGAACTCCCCATCTGGACGCAGCCGCGCGAGGGGTGTTTTTCGGATTGTCCGCAATCCACACCAGGTTTGATATTCTCCGTGCGGTGATGGAGGGTGTAACCTATTCGCTCAAGGATTGTCTTTCGGTATTTGAAGAGATGGAGCTAAGCGTTAATGATATGCTGGCATGCGGCGGCGGCGGTTCCAGCTCGCTTTGGCGTCAGATGCTGGCGGATGTATACGGATGCAGCGTCAGAACCACCGTTTCAAAGGAGGGACCTGCCCTGGGAGTAGCGCTCCTCGCGGGTGTCGGGGCAGATGTGTATGCCAGCGTCCAGGAGGCTTGTGAAGCGGTTATAAAAACAAACCCTCCGCAATACCCCGATATAAATACATCAAAAATTTATGGGAGATATTACGAATTGTACAAGCAGCTGTACCCGGCCTTAAAGGACAGCTTTCATGCACTTGAGTCTTTATAGTAATAATTATTAAAAAAGCCTTGTTTGCACGCCCTTTACAGCGTACAGACAAGGCTTGTCTGCTTGTTTTAATTCTTTATCTAAGGTTTCAGCTTTTCATATGCCGAAATTGCCTCGTCGATATCGCCATCGAATACCATACTTCCCTTTTTCAGTACTATTCCCCGCTTGCAGAACGATTTTGCAAGGCCGGTGACATGGGTTACAAACAGCAGGGTGGTTTTTTTGTCGGACAGGATTTCTTTAATCTTTTTGATACACTTATTCTTAAATTCGGCATCACCCACGCTAAGCGCTTCGTCAACTATCAGGATATCCGGCTTAATATTGACATTGATTGAAAATCCGAGTCTGGCCTTCATTCCGCTGGAATATGTTCTGACCGGCTGGTCTATATATTCGCCTATATCGGCAAAGTTGATTATATCATCCATCAAGCCGTCAATCTGCTGCTTTGACAATCCGAGAATATTGCCTTTCAGGTATATGTTTTCCCTTCCCGTGAATTCCGGGTCAAATCCGGAATTCAGCTCTAAAAGCGCACCCACGACGCCGTCAACCTCCACCCTTCCGCTTGTGGGGAAGCATACCTCTGTGATGATTTTTAGGATGGTGGATTTTCCGGCGCCGTTATGACCGAATAATGCAACCGACTCTCCCTGTTCAATTTCAAAGGATATATCGTCAAGCGCCTTTTTTTGCTTACACTTAAGCCTTTTAAAGAAGATTGACAGCAGATGCTGCTTGCTGTTTTTATATAAATTATATGTTTTTGTTACATGGTCGAAAATAATTACTTTCTTCTTCATTGGCAGGCTCCGTTTCTCCACAGAAATAACACGAAAAGAATGCAAACAGGCGCCGCCACCTCGGGAAACGGCGTCCGGACTTCATCAGTTAAATATTTGCTACAAGACATCGGGAATGTCTTTTCTCAGCTTTTTATAGCAGATAACGGCCAGAAAAAACATAAACAATGTCACGACCGAAAAATACAGCAGAAGGTTAGTCTGTTCGAAAAACCATATTTTATTGATAAACGAGTTTCTGAATCCATTCACCAAATAGGTGATGGGATTGAAAAACATAATTCGCTTTATCCAAATATTACGTATCTTTGTAGCATCCCAGAGTATTCCGGAAAACCAGAACAGGGCTGTTATAAAGGATTTTACAAGGTTTGCAAAATCCTTGCTGACCGCGGCAAACAGGGATGAAAACAGCGCCCAAAGGGTAAAGAAGATCATATCTAAAAGAATGTAGAACGGGATTTGAAGATAATAGATTGTAGGAGGATAGCCGCTAATCCAAAATATTATGATTACAATAGCAATCATAATCACGTTGATAATCATTTTTGAAAGGCTGACAAATGTGGGAATTGTCGATACCGGAAATTTCATTTTTGTGACAAGGTAGCTGTATTTTCGCAGGCTATCGGTTCCCTGGGTCAGCATCTCGCTCATGTAGAACCATGGAACAACTCCCGCAATCAGCCACAAAAAAAAGTCGTAGCCGTTCACCTTGCCGCCCGCTCTCAAGCCAACGGTAAACGCAAACCAGTAGGCCGCAATCGTAACGACGGGCTTTATTATAGCCCATGCCCAGCCCAATGCGGCGCCCCGATACGTTCTGAACAAATCGGCCTTTGCAAGCTTGATTATCTGAGATCTGTTTGAAAAATGATCGGTTGCGATCTCTTTTATTACTTTAAACATCAATTGTTCACCTTTATTAACTAGTTTCCGGAAACACGCAATAACTCCCCGCAGTTGCGCTTAATTTTCGTTGTCGAGATTCCCTTTGTACGCGGGAGATAGATAACTTCTGCATATTCGCGCAGACACTCGAATTTATCGCTGCCGGACCAATCACTGCCCATAACCACAATATCAATATTATATTTTTTAATATCATCAATCTTTTGTTCCCATGACTCTTCGGGAATAACCAAATCCACATACCTTATGGACTCCAGAATCAGCTTACGCTTTTCATAGGGGAAATAAGCCTTTTTATTCTTAATTTTATTAAATTCATCGGTTGACAGACCTACCACAAGATAATCCCCGAGGGCCTTTGCACGTCTGAGCAGATTAATGTGCCCTTCGTGCAGCATATCGAAGGTACCGTATGTTAATATCCTTTTCATAATGCACGTCTCCTTGATTTTTACACATTGATTTGTTACTTGACATCCGAGTGCTTAAATACTTCTTTTAATACCTTTTTACTGGTGTTGGGGCCGTCTAGATGGTTGAATCTGCTGTTAAATGCTTGATATCTTTCATCGTAGCAGGTGTAAATATCTGATTTACGGACTGCATTAATCAGCTCGTCCTCGGTCTGTATAATCTCCCCGGGCAGGCTGTCAAGCTCGATATAAAAGTCCCTGAGCTGATTTTTATAGTCGTCAAGGTCGTACATATAGAATATAATAGGCTTTTTAAGGTTGGCATAATCAAAAAAGACGCTCGAATAATCGGTTATCAGCAGGTCGCTGATGATATAAAGTTCGTTTATATCATCATAGCGCGAGACATCCAAGACAAAACCGCGGTATGCTTCAAAATCAAAGCTGTTGGAAACAAAATAATGCGCCCTAAACAGTATAACATATTCGTCAACAAGCTGTCTGCGCAAGTTTTCAAAATCCACACCCGGCGTATATGTATACCCGAGCCCTGCCTCGTGCTGGTTATCCCTCCAGGTGGGGGCATAGAGAATAACCTTCTTGTTTTCCGGAATGCCAAGGGCTTTTTTTATCCGGATACAATCCTGCTCACTGTAGGTAAACAGAAAATCGTTGCGCGGGTAGCCTGCTTCAATAATAATATCATCGGAATGAAGGTCTTTCAGGTTAAACGAGGAAGTGAGTTTTTCGGTACAGAAGGATGACGGTGACAAAAGGTAGGTATAGCGCCTTGCATCCCGATCGTTTTTTATGCGTATCTCCTTGATTGTATTGATTGCATTGCCGCCTTCTATCTCCAAATCATAGCCCAGCCGCTTCAGCGGCGTCCCGTGCCATGTCTGCAAATATACCTGATCACGCCTGCGGCGGATATGCTCTGGTATACGCGAATTGCTAATCCAGTATTTTGACTTGGCATATGTAATGTAATAATTAAGTGATTTGTATTTTACAATACGCGTATTTCTGTTTTTCGTAAGAAAAAGGTAATTGTCGCAGTTGCAAAAAGCCCAAATAAATTCATAAGACCTGAAATCCTCGTCATCCAACATGGCTTCATAGAGCGCTTTGGGGCTGCACGCGTAAGAGCGTCCCATATAAGCTTCGAATAAAACCGTGTCAGGTCGGGTTTTGCAAAACAGATAAAAAGGTAAATAAAACATGCTTTTGAATATATATATAAGCCTTCGTACAACCAATCTGATTGCGGGGCTTCTTTTTGTCAGCCTCTTGAGTTTTACCAATATCCGGTTTAAAATACCCTTCACTTTTGCGCCACCATATTTCTTCTATAGAAATCATAACTTAATACTTACTCAGCATACCTGCCTTCGGCGCATTCCTTGATAAGGTTTGCAATCCTTTTGGTTGCGTCGCCGTTATTTATTACATAGGTGCGTTTGAACTTCCTTACGACGTCAAGGTCATACTCGTTTTGTTCGATTTTATGCATAAGTCCAGCCGCGTCCTTAAAAACACCGTCGGGAAAAAGTTCAAACAAATCAAGATTCAAACCATTTGATTCGCAATACTGCTCATAGTCGTAAACATAAAAATAAATCTGCTTTTCCAACGCAGCCGCCTCAATGGTTATTGCAGAGTAATCGGTAACAACATAATCCGCCACGGTAAGAAGGTCCAGCGATGAAAATCCGTCAACTGATGTTACACAATCATTTGTATAGGTTCTCTTGTCATTTGGGTGTTTTTTAATGATCAGTATGTATTTGCTGAAATCAACCTGATTGATAAGGTGTTCAAGCGCATCGTCTGTCTGAGGTCGGAAGGTCGGTACATAGAGGATAACCGGTTTGGTGGTAAGAGCCGGATACTTTTTGCGGATTCTTTTCCTGATGATGTTTTTTTTATTTACAATATAGTCGATTCGCGGCATTCCTGTCGGGACAAATCGCTCATAAGGAACATTAAAAGCCTCACTGAAGTAAGGAATCATTGCCTGCGAGCCCGAAATTACGTAGTCATAGTTTTCATGCATGCGCATCATGCGGGAGAGCCTTGAGCTGCGCCCGTATTTTGTATCAAGCGTCTGGTAGCCGAACTTCTTTATCGCCCCCATCGCGTGCCAAAGCTGAATGACGCGAAGGGTTCTTCTGTGTTTTAAAACACTGATGGGTATTATATAGGAATCAAGCACGCAGACATTCGTAGTCGCAATATGATAAAGCTGACGCAGGGTATGAAAATAGTAGCCTATAAGCTGAAAGATGCCCTTGTGGATTCTTCGAGTGAGAAAAACCGCGTATAATTCAGAATGGCTTTTTTTAAGCTCATCATTGAGCAGACGATAATCGAGCGACGGTGAATCAAAATTCCTACTCAAGAAAACAACCTTGCGCTTGTCCACGGGGAGCAACTTGAAAAGGAAATAAAGCAGCTTTAAGTGCAGGTTGAAAATAAAAATAAGAATCGCCATATTAATCTCCATTCCACCGTCTTTGAAACCAGTCGATTCACATGTAATGTTATACATTACGCCTCATTATATCACTAGGGGGCTGTAAAATCAATCTCTTGCCTTTTTTTGCAAGTTGAACCGATTTTATAAGGCTTTATTCTCTTTTTACAGGGGTACTCGTATGCACACCTGTTTTATGTTGCGCTAGCAGATATATTTCCTGTTGTGTAATAATGTGAAAAAAACACACATGTTGTTGACTGAAAACGTTGTAATTGGTATATTTATGAAAATAATTGTCGGTTATGGAAATAACGGAACATAATAGTGCTGCGACCGCTAAAAATTTTGCAGGAGAGAAGGTCAATGAGAATAAAAAAGCTTGTCGGTATTATTTTTTTAATTACAACCTTACTTTTCCCGTTCAGCTTGACTGCCTGGGCAGAATCGGCGGAATTGTCGAATAAAAAAATAGATTTGTTATCCAAAGACGCGGATGAGTGGGTCTCGGTAGACTCGTCTTTCTTAGGCAGGGTATCAAAAGCTACGGTTGAAATATCGGATGACGGCTGGAAGTTCGGAAACACCAACGGGTTTTGGCCGTATATGCGTTGTATCCTTAAAGACAGAACGAATTTTAACATATACCGCGACAGAATTAAATATGATTTTACGCCGGAAATTCAGACAAGCCTCATTATTAATTTCCTCGACAAAAACGGAACCGAGCGGTTTGTCGTGCTGAATTCAGAAATCAAGGGGGCTTTAATCGATGAGGATTCCGGTCAAATAATTGCGTCGTCCAGATCCTTTACAGGGGAACTGAGGCTCGACGGCATGTTTGCTGGAGATAACGGACAGGGCAGCGAGAAGATGATTTCTGAATTAGCAGACAAGAATGGCAATATCGAGATATTGGGTGTTTGCATACACGTGATTGGCAGTTCGCAAAAGACGGTCTATATAAGAGAGCTTTGTATCCTGACTCCAATACCCGAGCCTACACCGTCAGCATCCATACCCGCAGTCACAACCGCAAGCGGTAGCACTACCCAAGCAAAGGAAACCGACCTGCCTGCAGCAGAGGCCAAAAAAAGTGTGGAGGCAGGATTGACCTCTTCCTCAAGCCCTACAATCACAACCCTTACAACAGCAATTACCACACTCGGCTCGGTAAAATCAGGCACAGCCTCGGTATCAAACCAAGCATCATCCCATCTCAAAAGCGGCAGGGCAAATCCCATCCTTGCGGCCGCACACAATGTAACTCCTGGCAGCGGAAATAGTGCCAGGGTGGTTGTAGTCATGCTGGCGGCCGGAGGGTCGGTCATAATTGCGGCATATATCCTGTTTTTCAGAAAGAAAGATTGCCGGCAATAATATAGAACCGAGAAATGTGCAATACTATTCTTAATAGTGCATTATTAGGAAAGGATGTTGATGGGCATGGCAAAAGCGGGTATGAGAAGGCCCGATCCCGAAGAGCCGCACGGGACCGAAGCCGACCAGCGAAACCATTTTAAAAAGAATACCGTCAGACCTGTACCCGAAATTCAGGGAAAGGCCAAAAAAGGAAAGCAAAAGGCACGGCCTATATAAAATTAACCCGTTGATTTTTAAGGACTTTATATAGTCGAAAACAGTCTATAAATAAAACAACCCACGGTTGCCTGCGGGTTGTTTTATTTCTGTTTGCAGACTTTAGCCTGAAATAATCTTACGCGGCGGCTCAAGCAGCTCGCGCCCGACATATACGGTCCCGTCTTTTCGGACAAAATATGCCCATTTGACAAGCATTATTTCACCGTTTTGGATTTCTATGCAGGTGATACAGCGAGGATGTACACAGCTACCGTCGTTGTAATACGGCGGTTCGTCCTCCCCGGGGAAAAGCGGCCGGTGTGTATGTCCCGCAATCAGCATGCGGTTTTCCTTTTCCGACCATCCCATCAGCTTTCGTTCGATGGAGATGCGTCTATTATCGTTTTTTGCGGCGCTGGTCGGGTCGTGCATGCCGACCATTTCAAGCGGTTTCCAAAGGTATCTGACAAGAAAACGGGATAGTATCCAAAGGTTATAATTTATAAAGTCGGCCTGATGTCCGTGTAGTAGCAATATTTCAGTGTCTCCGTCTTTTTCCTTAAGAACAAGAGATTCATAAAAGCTTATACCGGGGCACAAGGCAGTCAGACAATTTTTTCTCGAATCAAAAACAGTATCCAGGCATTTGGTTTTTTCTGGATTGCGTTTCTCCATATCGTGGTTGCCGTAGAGCATATAGAGCCGCTTTTTACCATAAAACCTTGAAAACATACGATATATATTGCGATAGCTGTCCACAATATTTTGCAGCCTTTTGTTTTCCCACAATTCTTCGCCGTCGCCCAGTTCAATATATGTGAAGCCGTTTTCATAATAGTGGTTGAGCGCGTAACTGAACAATCCCTGATTCTTTGCGAAATTATCTGCCCAACTCCCTTCACCCCTGTGGCAATCGCTGAACAGCACAAGCTTTGACCGGTTATCAAAGGGAATTCGGGGCGCGGTTTCAAAAAGCCTGTTCAGGCGTTTGTTTAGAGTCACTGTCCCTCTCCCCTTTTATTCTGTTAAGAGATTGAAACAGCTCCCTTTGCTTGCCGAAATGAATGGCCTGGTTATACAGGGCTTCATTCTCTTGGCGCAGGGCGTTTAGTTTATCGGTAATGGTGTTAAACGGTTTTGTGATTTTTTGGTAAAGCTCGCAGAACTCGCGGTTTCTGTTCTGGACCAGACTGTCCGTAATTTTGGTGCGGGTCAGCGGCTGGGAGGTATGCGGCTTGCCGAAATGAATTGCCACCGCATTACGCTTGACGCGGTATTCATGCGGGGTATATCCCGCCTCCCTCAACCCTTTGAGAAAGGCGTCGCGCATCTCCAAATCCCGGAATGTTATACGAATAATCGCAGAAAGCTCGTCCGGATGCGAAAACTCGCCCAGCACAAATCCGGTAAGCCACCAGTGCCGTTCGCTGCGGGTAAAAAGCGGACGACCGTTTTTATAAAGGGTCTGATATATATCCAGCATCTCGTCGTCCGGCACGCTCTGATAAAGCCTTCCGTTCCAGTCGATAAGGTCGGTAACATCGTCTTCGGTGTAATAGACTCCCACCTCTCCGCCTGTGGTCATGCCGTATTGACCCTTCCAAAACTCAATCAGCCAATGCTTGCCGTCATAGTCAAAATAAATCGGTTCGGCGTCAACAATCATGCTCAATGCCGCCATTGCCTCGTCATAAAACCGGCAATATCCGAAATCCCTTTGCCACGGATACATAAGGGAATAAAATATATCCTGTTCCTCGAGGTATGCAAAGCCTGTAAACTCGATGGCTTTGTTCAGTTCCGGTATGCTTGAAAAAAGCGGCACGGCGCTTCCGCCGCCCGAACCGGATTTTTTGCGTTTTCTTTTTATGATTAAAGTAATAATGGCAATAACCAAAACAGACCCGCCGACAAACACGCCTGTCAGGATAGGGTCCCTTGTAAGCAGTTCAAAGCTGCCCAAAAGCATGGGCTTGTTCCTCCTTCCTTTTTACTTCATACTATGCGGAAGAAGGAATATCTGCTATAATTCAAAAAGATGATAGTATCGCCTATGCATTATTAATAAAATGAAAGGGACGGGTGACTCATGATAGTTACAACAACACCCTCGGTTGAGGGCAGAAGAATTGTCGAGTACAAAGGCATCGTTTTCGGCGAGGTGGTTTCGGGCGTGGACTTTGTCAAGGATTTTGCGGCGGGGCTGACCAACTTTTTCGGGGGACGGTCGGGAAGCTATGAGGATGAACTGATGCAGGCAAGAGATCACGCCCTGCGTGAAATGGAGCAGCGCGCATATCAGCTTGGGGCAAACGCCGTTGTCGGGGTTGATATGGACTATGAAGTGCTGGGCTCAAACAACGGTATGCTGATGGTTACCGCATCGGGAACCGCCGTTCGGATAGAATAGTACAATAATTCAAAAGGCGCGGAAGGACGGGGTTATGGTTTCCCTTAAAGCTTTAAGGTCGGCCTCCCTGTTCGCGCGCGGTCTGCCGACCGGGTGGAGCCAGCCTATATCCCTTTTATCGAGGCATCCGAACAAAAACAGAAGAACGGCATATATCGCAACCACAACGGCAGACAACAGCACCAAGGTCACAATCATTGAAAGCGCGGCTTGGCTCAATATTTGATGAAGCCCGTAAGCCGAAACCCCCGCTGTTGCAATGGCAAGCAGGGGTTTGAGCACCCACTGCGCCCACCTCATCCTCACTCCGGTAATGACAAGCAGGCGGCGGATGTTGAGTGAAGATGTCAGTATATTGCTGACAATCATAATAAACAAAAAGCCCTTGATTCCGTTTGTCGGAATAATCAATACAATAGCGGTAATCCGTATAACCGAATCAAGTACACTATATTTCAGGGAGCTGACCTGCTGGTCAAGCCCCTTAAGCAGTCCGTCCACCACGCTTTCCAGATACATAAAGGGCATTATGGGGGCAAGCACTCCTATAAGAAAGCCGACCTCCCGACTGTTATATATAAGAATGCCGAGCTGTGAAGAAAACAGGGTAAAAAGGCCGCTTATCGGAATCGACATAAGCAGGGTTATACGCAAAGATTGGTTGACCGCGCGGTTGACCTTTTCTTTTTGATGCAAAACGGCGGCCTCGGATATCTCGGGAATCAAAAGGGTGGAGAATGCCGACAGCAGTGAGGAGGGAAAGAACAGGATTGGCATTGCCATTCCTTTGAGCATACCGAATTCCGACAGGGCTCGTTCCCTCGAGCGGGTGAATCTGGTGAGGCAGTTTGGAACCAGCAGGTTTTCAACCGTTCGCAGGGAGGTGTTGAGGTATCTCCCGGCCGTAATGGGAACGGCTATGGCAAGCAGTCGACGCAGTATGCGGGGCTTGACCGCGGTTTTGGTCTCCGGACTATCGGAAATCCGCCTGCGGTCACCGAGATAACCTATCCAAAGATGCAGGCAGGAAGCGGTTTCGGCCAGGGTATCGGCAATCATAACCGCGGCGCAGGCGGCGCTTATACCCATGGATGCGAAACGGTCGATAATGAGAAAGATGGCAAGAATTCTTACGGTTTGCTCGATAAGCTGCGCATTGGTGGAGCGCGACACCCTGCGCCTTGCGATAAAGTATCCGCGCAGGCATGAGGATATTCCCATTACAGGAAGCCCGAGTGACAGAATCTGCAGGGCGGGCACGGCCCGCATATCCCCCAGCCCGTACCTTGCTATCGGCTTTGCCCCGAAGAATATCACCAGTGTCGAGATAATCCCAATCAGCAAGCTTACCGTAATGGCGCGCCGAAGGATACGGCGGATGTTTCTGCGGGTACACATACCCGCCTGCTCGGCTACAAGTCGGGTCACTCCGGTTGAGATTCCGGAGCTTGCAAAGGTTGACGCGAGAATATATATGGAGAATACGAGTTGATAGAGACCCATACCCTCGGCGCCTATTTTATTGGAGAGATAAACGCGGAAAAAGATACCTACTGTACGCAGCAGCAGTGATGTTGCGGTCAATATAAATGCATTTTTTAAGAAGACAAATCTTTTCAAAACGGCACTTCCCACTAGTTGGTTTGGTCGGCTTTCGGATTGCTTGGCGAACCGTCAAACTGGAGCACAAAATCCGGCTTTTGACCCGACGGCAGCCGAATCAGGTCGATGTTCTGTATTGCGGTTATCCCGTTATAAAGTGGAATACCGGAATATCGCGCACTGCAGTATCCGTTTGCCGTAACCTCAATTGTGCAGGGGGCGGGGGGATTGCAGGAGGGTATTGAGAGAACCGGTGTGCTCCCGCTGCTGTCGGTTTGGGAGGTCTTTTGTATCTTTTGCGTGGAAGCCCCATTTCGGATTATGGTGACCTTTGCCCCACAGACCGGAACCGGGGTCCGTCCGGTCGTCACCCTCACCTGAATATTTGCAGGCCTGTTATCGGGCGGCAGCATGCTGGACAAAACGGCCCTCTTATCGGTGCGAAACGGACGAAATTTGGACGGGGAATGACAAACCTCCTCCACAAAATCAAGATTGCGTTCTCGACTTGTTTTCAGGACATTTTCATCCCGTTCCGCCCGCGCCGCCGCCCAAATATCGTATTTTGGGCGCAGCATTGAAGGGGGCGGCGGGCAGTCGCTATCCGACACAATCAGACCGATTGAAGCCGGAGCATAAACAGGCTGACGGGAATCGGCGTTACGTATGGGGTCTTGCACCGGACGCAGCATTGAGGGCGAGGGCGGGCAGTCGTCTTCAACCGCCAGCGAAGTTGATTTTGCTTTGGGAAATCCTGTCTGTTGGGGTGATTGGACAGATTTTTTTGGGGCTGGCAAATCCGGCATTTGTGTATCTGGAATTACCTTGCGATTAAAGTAATCCATCAGCTCGTTTTGATATTTTTGAATAATCGACTGAAGCTGGGAAGGCGTGTAGGAATTCTGGTTCATGCAACGTCACCGACCTTTCAAAGAACAGGGATTTTCGTATCATGTATATGTAAATAAAGGACAAATAATACCCCCGGCCTGCTTGACCATGTTGAAAATCAACCTGATATGCTTGAAGTTTGTGGTAAATCCGCTGTTTTTTTGCGAAAATCTGAATAAAACCATTGACATCCTAAAAAAATAACATATAATTAGTTTATATTTCATAGCCTTAAAGACATTGACGGGAAGAGTAGACCCGATATGACGTTTCAGAGAGCCGGGGCAAGGTGCAAGCCCGGTACGGACAGTCGGGAGGAAGAACATCCCCGAGTCTCCATCCGAAAACCTGATGTCAGGTGAGTAGGCGTGGACGTCGGGCGGCACGTTACAGCCGCAAACCATAGGTGAAAGAGTGGACCGGAAAACGGTCTATTTGGGTGGTACCGCGGAAGCATCGTCTTTCGTCCCATATTAGGGATGAAGGGCGTTTTTTATTATTGTTGAAAGGATATTGATTATAATGAAACGAACCGATTATTGCGGCGCGCTTCGCGAAAAGGATGTAGGGCGCACCATTACCGCAATGGGATGGGCACAGAACAAGCGCGATATGGGCGGCGTGATTTTTATTGACTTGCGCGATCGTGAGGGCACGCTTCAGGTGGTGTTTGACGCGCGCAATCTCTCCCCGGAGGATTTTGCCGCCGCCGAATCGCTCAAGGTAGAATCCACCATCGCCGTGACAGGATTTCTGCGCATTCGCGACGAGGAAACCTATAATCCGCGGCTTGTAACCGGAACAATCGAGCTTGCCGCAACAAAGCTTGACGTGCTTTCCGAGGCGGAAACCCTGCCGTTTCAGCTTGAGGATGCCGCTAATGTGCGCGAGGACCTGCGGCTTAAATACCGGTTTATCGATCTCCGCCGCCCCAAGATGCTCAGAAACCTTCGCTTTCGCGCCGAGGTTGTCAGGACGATATGCGACTATCTTGACAGCGACGGCTTTATGCAGGTCGAAACCCCCATGTTGACAAAAAGCACGCCCGAGGGGGCACGCGATTATCTTGTACCCAGTCGGGTGCACAAGGGAAAATTTTATGCCCTGCCCCAGTCGCCTCAGATTTTCAAGCAGCTTCTTATGGTGTCGGGCATCGACAAGTATTATCAGATTGCCCGCTGTTTCCGTGACGAGGATTTGCGCGCTGACCGTCAGCCGGAGTTTACCCAGGTTGATATGGAGATGTCCTTTATCGAGCAGGAGGATATTCTTATCCTTCTCGAAAGACTGTTCAAGCATATCTTCGCCCGGTGTATGGGACGGGAGTTTAATGAGCCGTTTCCCCGTATGACCTGGCGGGAGTGCATGGATAAATACGGCAGCGACAAGCCTGATATCCGTTTCGACCTGCCTATAATAGACCTGACCGAACAGATGCGCGACTGTGGCTTTTCGGTTTTCCGCAACGCGGTAGATAAAGGCGGTTATGTCCGCGCAATCAATGTCAAGGGGTGCGGAGATTTCACCCGGGGCACAATAGAGAATTTGACCGCCAGAGCGCAGAAATATGGCGCAAAGGGGATGGCGTGGATTGCCATGAAGGAGGACGGAACCCCCTATTCCATCCTGACTAAGTATTTTACCGAGGCTGAATTTGACAGTCTGCTCAAGACGGTTGACGCCAAGGCGGGGGATTTCATACTGTTCTGTGCGGACAAATATTCCACCGTCTGCCGCACTCTCGGCGGGCTTCGCCTTGACCTTGCCGATATGCTGGAACTGCGGCGCAAGGATGATTTTAAGTTTCTTTTTGTCACCGATTTCCCCGAGTTTGAATATTCGGAGGAGGAGGGACGGTATATCGCTACCCACCATCCCTTCACCATGCCTTATCCCGAGGACATACCCTATCTGATCTCCGACCCCGGGCGGGTCCGCGCACAGGCTTATGATGTTGTCCTCAACGGCGTTGAGCTCGGCAGCGGCAGCATCCGTATACACCGCCGCGATATTCAGCAGAGGATGTTCGAGGCGCTGGGCTTCAGCAAGAAGCAGATTGAAGAGCGGTTTGGCTTTATGGTAAACGCCTTTCGTTACGGCACTCCGCCCCACGGCGGTTTTGCCTTTGGGCTGGATCGGCTTGTAATGCTGATGCTGGGCGAGGAATCGCTGCGCGAGGTAATAGCCTTCCCCAAAATTAAGGATGCCAGCTGTCCTATGACCGATGCGCCCAATGCGGTGGATCCCGAACAGCTTGATATATTGGGAATAACCTCGGCCACTGCAGAGAAAACAACGACGGCCCCCGTGAAAAAACATGCGGACATGATAAATGTTGATAATGTTGCCGAGCTCGCAAAGCTTCGTATAAGTGAAAAGGAAAAAAAGGTGCTGGAAGCTGAGATGGAGGACATAATCGAATTTGCAAACCAGCTCAGCGAGCTTGATACCACCGGCGTTCCGGCAACAGCGCATGTTGTGCCGCTTAGAAATGTGTTTCACGAGGATATCCCCCATAAGCCTTTTGACAGGGATCTGCTTCTTGCCAACGCACCGGAGAAACATGACGGATATATATTTGTACCACAGGTCGTGGAATAGATAAACCATTCAACCTGGCGGGTATAGACTCGGAAAGGATATTGATTTATATGAGTGAACAAATAGTAAAAATGACGGTCGGTGAGTTGAGCGACCGACTTGCGACAAGGGATGTCTCGGCTGTCGAGGCCGCAACGGCTTATCTGGATAAAATCAGTGAGCTTGACGGAGATATCGGGGCATACATCACCGTGACCGCCGAGCGAGCGCTTGAACAGGCCGCAAAGGTTGATAAGCTCCGAACCGAAGGAGAAAAGCTGTCCCCGCTTGCCGGTATACCCGCAGGAATAAAAGATAATATTTGTACAAAGGGTATAAGGACAACCTGCGCTTCAAGAATGCTGGAAAACTTTATTCCGCCATATAATGCCTTTGTGATAGAACGGCTTGAGGAGCGGAATGTGGTCATGCTGGGCAAGCTTAACATGGACGAGTTTGCAATGGGCTCGACAAATGAAACCTCCTATTACAAGCCGGTCCGCAATCCGCGCGATTTGACACGTGTTCCGGGAGGCAGCTCAGGCGGCGGCGCCGCCGCGGTTGCCGCGGGCGAAGCCGCGTTCGCGCTGGGGTCGGATACAGGCGGTTCGATACGCCAGCCTGCGGCCTTCTGCGGGATTGTCGGCATGAAGCCGACATATGGGGCGGTATCGAGAAACGGAGCGGTGGCCCTTGCCTCGTCGCTTGACCAGATAGGTCCGCTGACAAAGAATGTGCTGGATTCCGCCCTTGTCTTGGAGGCGATTATCGGATATGACGAGAATGACGCCACCTCGCTTGATTACGACTGGCCGTCCTTTACCCAAAGGCTTGAACAGGGTGCAAAGGGACTTAGGATCGCCCTTCCGAAGGAGTATTTCGGCGAGGGGGCCGCAGCCGAAATCAAGGAGGCCGTCAAAGCTGCTGCCTCAAAGTATGAAAAGCTGGGCGCCACAGTCGAGGAGGTATCCCTTCCAAATATGCGCTATGCGCTGCCGGCCTATTATGTTATATCTTCGGCCGAAGCCTCCTCAAATCTTGCGCGGTTTGACGGCGTGAAATACGGTTTCAGAGCAGAGGGCTGCAACGATATTGACGAGATTTACAAAGCTACCCGCAGCGAGGGGTTCGGGCGGGAGGTCAAGCGCCGTATTATGCTTGGCAGTTTTGTGCTCAGCGCCGGATACTATGACGCATATTATAAAAAGGCGCTTCAGGTCCGTACCCTGATATGCGAGGATTTTAACCGTGTTTTTGAACGCTTTGACGTTATACTTGCTCCTGTCGCGCCCACGACGGCATACAAGCTGGGCGAAAATAGCGGAAATCCGCTTGAAATGTATATGGGTAACATATACACCGTTCCAATCAATATTGCAGGTTTGCCCTCCCTGTCAATACCATGCGGCACGGATTCACAGGGGCTGCCGATTGGTATGCAGTTGATAGGCAAGCCGTTTGCCGAGCCGTTGCTCTATCAGGCGGCATACGCCTTTGAGCAGAGCTCAGGAAAGGGGGATGCATGATGGTTTCTCAAGCTGTTCTTCAAAAATATGAGATGGTCGTCGGGCTGGAAGTCCATGTCGAGCTTAAAACCAAAACCAAAATTTTCTGTAGATGTCCCACCGAATTCGGAGCCGAGCCCAATACCCAGTGTTGTCCCATCTGTTTAGGTATGCCCGGCACCCTTCCCGTGCTGAATCGGCAGGTTGTCAACTTTGCTGTCAAGGCCGGCCTTGCGACAAATTGCGAAATCGCCTTAACCACAAAGCAGTATCGTAAGCACTATTTTTACCCCGATCTGCCCAAGGCGTATCAGATTTCTCAGTACGACCTGCCGCTGTGCGAGCATGGATATCTTGACATTGAAACCGAAAAAGGTGCCAAGCGTATAGGTATCACCCGCATCCACATTGAGGAGGACGCAGGCAAGCTGGTGCATGTTGAGGGCAAGGGTACCATGATCGACCTCAACCGCGGCGGAATGCCCTTGATTGAAATTGTATCCGAGCCCGATATACATTCCGCCGAAGAGGCAAAGGCGTATCTGCAAAAGCTTCGCGCAGTTATAATGTATATCGGAGTGTCCGACTGTAAGATGAACCAAGGCTCATTTCGGTGCGATGTAAACATTTCGGTGCGGCAAAAAGGCGAAAAAGGCTTGGGAGTTCGTTCCGAAATCAAAAACATTAACAGCTTTCAATTTGTTGTAAAGGCGATTGAATATGAGTTTGTTCGTCATGTTGAAGCCATCGAGGCGGGGGAAAAACTCATTCAGGAAACCCGTCGTTTTGACCAGAGCTCCGGCAAAACCTTTTCAATGCGCAGCAAGGAAAATGCAACCGATTACTGTTACTCGCCCGATCCCGACCTGCCTGTTATTGAAATTTCGGACGAGATGCGTAATACATTGAAAGCCGAAATTCCGGCGCTGCCCGACCAGCGCAAGCAAAGGTATATGGAGGAATACGGGCTGACGGCTTATGCCGCCGAACAGCTCACCATACAACGCGAGATTGCCGATTACTTTGAGAAGGCGGCGGCGCAGACCTCCTATCCGACCCTGGTCGCAAATATGATTCTCAGCGATGTCGCAAGACTTCTTCCGCCGGATGAAACCGATATTCCAATAGACCCCGCGCATTTTGCCGCGATTGCCCAAATGTCGGGCGACGGGCGTATCAACAGCGGAACCTGCCGCAAACTGGTGCAGGCGCTGTGGGAGAACGACACCGACCCCGAATCGCTGGTGCGCGAAAAGGGGCTTGAACAGATCAGCGATACCGATGTGCTGACGGCTTTTGCAAACGAGGTAATCTCCGAGCAACAAAAATCGGTTGCCGATTACCGTGCCGGAAAAGCAGCAGCCTTTCAGGTTCTTGTCGGTCAGGTGATGAAGAAAACGAGCGGACGCGGAAACCCGGTGAAGATAAAGGAGATTTTGGCAGATTTGTTGAAATAAAATCTCCTTGCCTGATAAAAAACGCCCTTTTAATTTTCGACTATATAGCCTTTAAGAATGTAACCCCCGGAAAGGACATCGATATTATTATGAGCTCTTTTTTTGAGATAGCTATGATAATATTGTTCGGTCTTTCATGGCCGAACAATATTATCAAATCCTTAAAAACCAAGTCGACAAAAGGAAAAAGTATAGTTTTCCTGCTGCTGATAGATTTGGGATATGTCTGCGGTATAGTTGCAAAACTATTGTCGGATTCTTTTTTATGGTATGTCCTTTTTTTCTATGTATTGAATTTTGTCATGGTCACCGCCGATATCCTCCTTTATTTTTATTACATGAGGGAAGAGTCAAAAGCACAAAGTCAGATAACGGCATAAAATCTTATAATTTTATGCCGACTTTGAATAAGAACCCCCCCCGCCGCCGCAATCAAAGATTACGGGCGGGTCACCGGGAACCTTGTTGCTTTGCAATAAAAACCATTGGCGGATCTCCCGTCAATGGTTTTGTGTTTATCTCGATTAGAAAGGCAGACCAAACGCGGGCGAAAACTTAAGTTTATGGTTTTCGTTAAGCGGTTTGGCTATTACCTTTCCTCCTTGAGATTATTATTGCTGCTTTCGCATTGTCCGCATGGCGTTGAAAACCGCAATTAGCGTGACCCCGACATCCCCGAAAACCGCCGCCCACATCGAGGTCAATCCCAGCGCCCCGAGCAGGAGGATTGCCCCTTTCACACCAAGCGCCAGAATGATGTTCTGCCAGACAATGCGTCGGGTCTTTTTGGCAATCCGTATTGCGACAGACATCTTTGACGGTTCGTCTGTCATAATAACCATATCCGCCGCTTCAATAGCGGCGTCCGAGCCCAGCCCGCCCATGGCGATACCGATATCGGAGCGGGCAAGTACGGGCGCGTCGTTAATACCGTCGCCCACAAATGCCAGACTGCCGCCGGCCGCCTTTTGTGAAAGCAGTTCTTCAATTATTTCTACCTTTTGATGGGGAAGGAGGTCGGCATAAACCCGGTCGATTCCTATCTTCCCCGCGACCCTTTTCGCCGCGGCGGGGTGGTCTCCGGTCAGCATTATCAGGTTGTTAATTCCTGCCGATTTCAATTCACTTATGGCGCGGGGGCTGTCGGGTCTGATTTGGTCTTCAATTACAATCGAGCCCGCAAACACTCCCCAAACGGCAATATAAACAACCGTGCCGTCGGTCTCCTCCACAGGATGGCTAATCCCGTGCTTTTCCATCAATCCGCTTTTGCCCGCCAGCACTTCCTTGCCGTCAATAACCGCACGCACCCCAAGACCGGCGATCTCGCCGTAATCGGATATCCGTGTCTTGTCGATGCCATCGCGTACTTTCAGAATCGAAAGAGCTATCGGATGGTTTGAGTAGCTTTCGGCATGAGCCGCCAGCGACAGGAGTTCATCCTGCGTCCAGCCTTCAGCGGGCAGAACCCGGCTAACCTCGAAAATCCCTTTTGTAAGAGTGCCGGTTTTATCGAAAACAACTGTATCAAGCCTGTTTAAGGCATCCAAAAAGCCGCTTCCCTTTACAAGTATCCCGTTACGGGAGGCAGCGCCGATTCCTCCGAAATAGCTGAGAGGCACCGAGATAACAAGTGCGCAGGGGCATGATATGACAAGGAAAACCAGCCCTCTGTTAATCCATTCGGCAAAAGATACGCCGGTCAGCAGGGGAGGCAGCAAGGCCAGCGCGACCGCCGCGAACACGACAACCGGTGTATATACCTTAGCGAACCTTGTGATGAAATTTTCGGTCGGTGTCTTTTTCGCGCCGGCGTTCTGCACAAGGTCAAGAATTCTCGAAACGGTGGATTCCCCGAATTCCTTTGTGACCTCGATTGTGAGCAGTCCGTTGAGATTAACCGAACCAGAAAGCACTTCGCTTTCCTCGCCTACATCCTGCGGTATGGATTCGCCAGTCAGAGCGGAGGTGTCAAGAGAGGCGCTGCCCGAAATAACCCTCCCGTCCAACGGGATTTTTTCGCCCGCCTTCACAAGGATTATATCTCCCACAGACACGCTTTCGGGAGAAACCTGCATGATGGTTCCGCGTGTTTTGAGGTTGGCATAATCGGGGCGGATATCCATAAGTCCTGCAATCGACCTGCGCGAACGGTTGACAGCCATGCTCTGCAGAAGCTCCCCGATACGGTAAAAGAGCATGACGGCCGCACCCTCGGGATATTCGCCGATTGCAAATCCGCCTATCGTCGCAATGCTCATTAGCAGGTTTTCATCAAAAATATCCCCCCTTGCGATATTGCGGATGGCGGCAAACAGCACTTCATATCCAATCAGCAGATATGAGGTTAAAAATATTAAAAACTCAGCGATTTCGGGCAGGCGGAATATTATTCCGACCGCAAATAGGGCGGCGCCAAACGCTGTGGTTATGTAATGAGATCGCAACTTCATATGAGGATTATCCTTTCGTCTTATTCCGAGATGTGGCTCTTTGCCTGGTCGAATATGCTCTTAATATGTTCGTCGTCAAGCGAATAGAAAACAACCTTTCCGTCTCGGCGATACCTGACAAGACGGGCTTGCTTAAGTATCCGAAGCTGGTGTGAGATGGATGATTTGGTCATGTCGAGCAAGGAAGCAATATCGCAAACGCACATCTCGGAATGAAACAGCGCCGAAATAATTCTGACACGGGTGGGGTCGCCAAAAACCTTAAACAGGTCGGCTATTGCTCGGACCTCGTCCTTCCCTGGCATACGGCCTCTTACCCGATCCACAAGCTCATGATGTAGAATATTGCAGTCACAGCGTTCAATCTTTTCTTTATGCACGGAACTACCTCCCTAAAGGTTGTACAGTTGAACAACTATTCAACTGTACTTTAAGTATACTCAATTAGTGTGGTTTGTCAATGGGTTTTTATAAAAAGATTAACCCCCCACTCGCCATTGCAATCAAAGATTACGGGCGTACCCGGGAGCCTTGTTGTTCCACAGAAAAACAGCCTTATCCAACATGAGTAAGGCTGTTTTTATAAAGCAGGTTTATGATAATACGGTTTTTGATTGGTTATCGTCGTCTGTCAGACAGATATAGGGCTTGCCGGGTTTTAGGGTCAACGCTGTCCCGTCATACTCGGTAAACTTAAGGCTGTTCTTGGTGCGTGTCCATCGAATCTGACGGCTTGTTCCCTCGGAAATGAGCAAGCCCTCGCCGCCATCCAGATTAAAGCCGATGGTCCTTTCGTTCTCGCTGTACTTCTTGTCATACATGACGATTATGTTGGTCGCGGTAATGGCAACTCCGGCCTGGGTTTTGTGCTGGGTTCCCTTTGCCAGAGTGCCGTTGATTTTGTAATACAAACCGCTTTCCTCATCATAGCGAAAGCTTACAGTCTGAAGCGCCGACAAGCGGATTTCAACGTTGTTACCCGCTCCCGCTCCCTTTTTGGACGTCCCGTATGTAAATGGGGCGGGTTTCGAAAACTTGGTAGAAAACTTGAATGCGGTGATACGCTTGGCAAGCTTGTCGCCGCCTGTCATCATGCTGTATTCCAGTCCCTTTGTTCTCCTGAGCGTTGCGTCCCTCCAAAAGGCGGAGTTGTTGATGCCGTACAGTGCGTCTATATTGCCTACCTCGGCGGTTTTGAGGAGTGCCTTTCCGGTTTTGCTGCCGCCGGCATGGACATATATCGAATCAAGCGACTCGGCAATCTTGATAAACGGGGTACGGGCGCTGCGTATCGGACCGATTGTGTTGGGAACACGGGAATTTCCCGCAAAAACCGCCATAATACGGGTGATGCCGCCCTCGGTTTCGGCCTCCATATACATGTCGGCTTTATCTATATTAATCTGGGGACGGGAACGGTCATTATTACCTATCATAATGGCAACCGGCCGCACCCATTCGCCCTTCTTAATGTCAGTCAGTCCGGTCAGCGGATTGACGCTTTGGGGCGGATTTGTTGTTGCGGTGGTCGGCGTTTTAGTTGACCCTGTTGTACTGGTTGAACTTACAGGCGAATTATTTCCTTTATTGTTACAGGCGGGAAGCAAAAGCAAGGCTGCTGCAAGGACAGCGGCAAGCAATGATTTTTTATACATACTGTTATCATGCCCTTCCGAGATTTTCACACCGAAAATGAGTTGTTTGACCTGAAAATTATACAGCAATCACGACAGAAATGCAAATGTCATATATGGAATGCCTCCTTCTAAGTGATTTTGAATCCCTAACTCTATTAAATCACTTTTTGGCAATCTCTTGTATCTTTTTCTTTAAAATCTCCTACATTAATTTTACACCGAGATCTTATTCAATCGCAACAAGATGGCAAAGATGTGCTATGCCCGGGATGCTTTCGCCCTGCTGGGATGAGGTCGGAGACATAAGTGCGCCTGTGGCGACAAAGACAACGTTTTTAAGCTCGCCCGCCTCCATTTTGCCGAGTATATAAGAACAAAGAACGGTTGCCGAGCACCCGCAGCCCGAACCGCCCGCGTGGACATCCTGTTTGCTTCTGTCGTATATGATAAGCCCGCAGTCGGTATAGTTTGCCCCGAGCCGATAGCCTTTGCGTTCCATAAGCTGGCGCAGCAGGTCGCTTCCGATTGCGCCGAGATCTCCGGTTATGATAAGGTCATAGTCATCGGGCTTGGACGAAGTGTCCTTGAAAAACGCGGTCAGTGTTTCGGCAGCGGCGGGCGCCATTGCCGCCCCCATGTTGTTGGTGTCGCTAATTCCAAAATCGGTGATATATCCCACCGTAACATCGGCAACACGCACTCCGCTGCCCCCAAGTCCGACAATCGCCGCACCTGCTCCGGTAACCGTCCACTGGGAAGTCGGGGGACGCTGGCCGCCGTATTCGAGAGGAAAGCGGAATTGTCTTTCAGCGGAGCAAAAATGTGATGATGTAATTGCGGCACAAATATCGGCGGCGCCGCTGTCAACAAATATCGCCGCCAACGCCAGAGTTTGCGCCATCGTCGAGCAGGCGCCGAACTGCCCGAGCATCGGAACGCCGTATTCGCGCAGACCGAAGGTTGACGCAATGCTTTGGTTGAGCAAATCTCCGGCAAACAGATAATTTACCTGCGACGGCGATATGCCGGCCTTGTTCAGCGCGCGGGTAAAGGCCTCGCGTTGCAATGCGCTTTCAGCCTTTTCCCAGCTCTTTTCTCCCAGGGTGGTGTCTTCGAAAATCATATCAAACCCGCGCCCCAGCGGACCCTCCCCCTCACGCTTGCCTGCCACGGCCGAATAACCGAGTATGGTAGGACGCCCCGAGAGCATAATGGTGTATTGTCCTTTGCGTTCCGGCATAATTAGATCAATGTCCTTTCTTTTGTTTTATGCCCGAAATGGGCTTTTTAACGAAAGAGTGTAACAAGATTAAGAATAATGCCGTAAATCACAGATGCAGTGATACCGTACACCAGCACCGGACCCGCTATCGAAAACATCTTTGCCGCCAGTCCGAGAACAAGCCCCTCGCTTTTGTATTCGATTGCCGGGGCGACAATCGAGTTGGCAAATCCGGTTATGGGAACCAGGGTTCCGGCGCCCGCATGTTTTGCAATATTGTCATAAACGTCAAAGGCGGTCAAAATGGCGCTTGCCGCAATCAATACCGACGAACCGATAAGGCGGGCGTCGTCAAGCCCCAACCCGAGCTTCACCACCCACCCGGTAATCACCTGCCCTATTGCACAGATAAGTCCCCCGACCAGAAAAGCGATAACGCAGTTCCGAAGTATGGGCGAACGGGGTGTGGTCTGGTCGTTCATTTTTTTATATTCCTGTCCGGTTACCTCCACAAAACAAGCTCCTCTCGCAGTTGTTTGCCCATATTTTTTCCGAAAAGGCAGATGAATATTCGTTTTAATCGAACGCGTAACAACTTTTAAGTTTCAACATACAATGGCATGAGAGAAAAGGAAAGGGGGGCGTACCCATATGTCATGTCTGAAGAACCTGTTCGGCGATATGGACTGCACGTGGATCCTGTTTATAATCATTTTGATCCTGTTGTGCTGTGATGATGACCATCGCGGCTGCTGCTGATTCATAACTATTCCGTCGCAAGCTACATTTGCGTTTAGGGGGACACCCTATCCGAAACTCATGTCTACTCTGAAGCGTGCTGCATTCTCACCCCCAAAAGAGAATAAGAACGCCATGTCTGCTGTAATCCCCCACAGCGGCATGGCGTTCTTATTAATCTGTTTAATTAAATTTTAATTGAGCTTATTCATTGCCAGACCGGTAATAAGCTTGGGGTAAAAATAGGTCGACTTCTGCGGCATCTTCTCCCCGGCAAGCGCAACGTCCCTGATTTCCGATACCCGGGTGGGGTTCAGAATAAAGGCTGCCTGGAATTCGCCCCTGTTCACCCCGTCCAAAGCCTCGTCAAGACTTCTGGTATAGGTGAGATTGCGCTGGTTTGCCATGTTTTCCTTGTCAATCCCCATAAGGCGTTCAAGCACGAGGGTATGCAGCACTGTCACGTCAAGGGAGCGGGAGGCGGGGGAAAGCGAGGGGAGCAGGGCGTCCATAACAGAGGGATCGCGTAGGATCAACAGGGCGAAGGAATCCCCTCCGGTATAAAATCCGAAGGCATGCCGCCCGTTTTTATATGCGTCCTCAAGCGCTTCGTCGGCCGAGGAGATATCAATGCCTTTCAAAACCTCGAAATATTCCTCACAGGAAGCCAGAAGCGACTCGGCGTCAAAGCCCTCCACTCCGCGGACCAGGCGATGGGTCGGAAATACTACCAGCCCGGGATGGTTCATCTCAACCATCATCATCATGACATAATCGGCCGCGGTACCCTCGGGCACACCCTGCTCGAGAAGATAATTGCGGTAGTTCAGGGCGGTTTCATAGCGGTGATGTCCGTCGGCTATGTAAAGCTTTGTATCCGCAAGATGGCGCTGTATCGAGCCGATTATGCCGCTGTCGGTGATTGCCCAGAGCCGATGCTCAAGACCTTTTTCATCGGTCATTTGGGTCACAGGCTGTTCACGCGCGACAAGCGAGATGATATCAAGCGCTTCCTCCTCGCCGCCGTCATCCATATACAGAGAATAGATACTGCTGAAATTGCAGTTTGTCGCCTTCATGAGATTAAAACGGTCGGTTTTCGCCTTCGACAGGGTTTCCTCATGCGGCAGCACGATGCCTTTTTCAAACTCCTCCAGCTTGACAAGCCCTAAAAGCCCCATGATACTGCGCTTTCCGCTGTCCATCCCGCTTATATCGCTGGTCGGGTTTACACTAAACCGGATTTCATAGACATACAAAGCCGGCTTGTCGTCCTGGCGCAAAATTCCCTCTTCCAGCCAACTGCGCAGGGCTTCGCCTGCTTGTGAATACGGGTCCTGTCCGTCTCTCGGCAGCTCCAGCCGAATAATATTATACGGATTCCGTTCAAGATATGCCCGGCGCTCTTCCTCGCTGATAATATCATAGGGCGGGCATGTAAGTTCCTCAATTTTTCCGGCTTTCGATGTAAAGCGCAGTGCGCGAAAAGGGCGGATTTCTGCCATTAAATAACCATTCCTTTCTGATACGGGAGCTTTTGAGCTATCCAACATTTCTTTATTTTACCTGCCCGTCGGTAATTCGTCAAGGGAAAAAGGGCAGTAAGAAATGCCGGAATTTAAATCCCGGCATAGTCAAGTCGGAAATCACTGCAAAGCGGGCCGTGCCCACGTCAGTTTATTGTATGGAGGATGATTCGCACAGCTTTTGTAATGATTCTAAGTTTTTAACATCTCCACACAGTTCACGAGCCCGGTCGGCCGAGTTTAAAAACAAACCATCCCCATTATATTAAACGAGGTAATCCCCGTCCAACAAAGTATATTTATAATCCCGTGCTCCTTCCCAGTGGTCTGCAACCAGATTGATTGTGCCCCCGTTTTCAATAAATTTAACATCGGTTACTTTATAGTGCTTGTCATGATAATCGGTCGTTTTTTCTTTTACATCCGAAACGTAAGAAACAATTACGAAACCCTCTTTAACCATATGGTACGATTTATACTCCGTACCCCTGTTCAGGCAGTCATTAAAGAAATCGGAACCCGTAAAAAGTGATTTGATACCCTCGTCCAAATCCTCGACTTTTTCAAGGGCATCGCCGTTTTTTATCCTGCTAAAATCGGTCTTGCTAAGCGGTTTTTTAACAACAAACCCGAGATTTGCAAATTTAAGGCTGGTCCCATGAAAGAAAATGTACAGATATCCTCCTTCTTTAATCTTATAAATACAATACGGTAAAGAGCCGTCTTTAAATGTTCTCAAACATTCAACAGGAACTTTTTCGTTATAGTTATTTAGCATTGTATTAACATTATCTGTCTCTGCGTTAAAGTAGAGCTTATCTAACAAATCTTTCAAGGAATATGCACTTTTTATGAGCTTATCGGCCTTTGCGTCGCTTTGCCTTCTCATAATCTCTTCGGTTTGCAACTGTTGTTGGGTTTTTTTCTCTGTATTGATGGTTCCCAAATCAGACACCTCCGAAGATTTCCTTGATGTTTTTGATGTAATTATACTTTCAGTACCTTGATTATCGCAGCTCGCTGATAGGATCACTAAAGCAATCATAAATAAAAAAGTTGTTTTTTTCATAATACATTTTCCTCCATATTCTTATTATTTCCAGATTATCCAAAACGAGTGTGCAACATTATATTATAATAGCATTTATTAATATAGCGTTTGAAGTAATATTTACCATGTAACAGCAAAATAAATCGTTGCACTATTATAACCATTCGACCAATTATAAGTAGATGGATTTATGTAACCTATTAGTTCTGAAGGACTGCGCCCACTCTTGTGAGCCCATTGCCCGTCATTGGTTTGTATCATATAATGAAAATCCCATCGCAGCGCATTTTCTCTTACACGTAAAGCAACACGGTACTCATTACTGCTAATGGAATAAGTAGGTACTAAATTAGTTCCTTGTATGCGACGAATTGAGCGATTAGGTTGATAGTGCTGGAACAGATCTATAGTTTGAGCAGCAGCTGATTCTATCGTAGAATTATATGCTAAATTTACCCAGCCGTCCATTCTCAACGCAAATCCCCCGCAATTAATGCCTACGTCAGATGTTTCAATACTATTATAACTTGGAGCTCTACCAAAGTTAACTGCTTCTAACACCCACTGCATCCCTGCGCCGTAATTCGAGGTGAACAGCTTTACGTTCCGGCTGTTCACATCGGTCTCGGTCGTATTTGGAACCTCTAGCACACGGATGCGGGAGCAATATGGACGTATGTAATACGACCCGCTCACGCGCTGATGGAACGTAAATGCCTGAGCATTCGCGTTAAGCCACATGTCAAGCTTAACGTTGTTGGCATCGGTGCCTCCCGGGACACTGATCGCATATTGCTGCCCTGCCGGCGGGGTGAGTGCGGAAGAAATTCTGTAGCTTCCGTCGTTAAACTTGGATAGTTTCCACCTTTGACAGGGTAAACCTTTGTAAATCCATGAGACCAGCGGCTGATGGTTCGCCACCACGCCATTGTGCACATCAAGATATCGCTCTGAGCCGTTAAGAATAAGCTTGTTCCTTATAAAATATTTGCCTACTGGAATATTGGTTACTTCAGGCAGATAATTGACGTGGATAACTGGACGCATAGACGCGGCGCTAAAGTTGCCGGAATACAGTTTTACCGATTCGCTGCCGGAGGTGGTAGAGAGCCTAATGCCGTAATTTTTGTTATTCCCGGTTGTGTTTGTGTTGCCGGAATACCAGCGCCCAAGCGCCTCAGTTACATTGAATTCGTAATATCCCGATGTAGGCTTAACGCCGGAAACCAGTGTTGTGAGATTAGTGGGCCGGTTTGCATAGGTCAACGTGCTGCCGTTCCATGATGTGTTTACCATAGAAGCTGTCAGAGGCACATTATTGGCTGTGGACGAATTGATGTATGCCCGAGCAAATGAGGCGGTAATCAGCGAACGTGCGGGGATTGTAGGCATACCGTTGTTGCTGCCGCAATGGTGCTGGATATAGCTGTAGTGGGTCTGCCCGTTGCGCAAACCGACATAAAGATACGGCTCGGTCAGGGAACAGGTACCGCCGGTGTTTTTAACCGTGCGGTCGTCAATATATGAAACGCCGGTTTTCGTTTTGACGGTGGGGTCCACCGTAACCGGCCAGACCCTGTCCGGCGACTCCAGCCAAGCACAGTCAGGTAGGTAGGTTAAGATATAAAATCCGTCTGCCTTTGTCAATTCCACTACAATTGCCTCGGAATAACCGTCTCCGCTGTCAAACATGAATGGCGCAGGCATATAAAAGACGATATTCCCAGACGGGTCCGAAAACTCTATGGTATTGTCTGGATTTAACACCGCTGTCAATCCATCCGCGATAAGCTGGAAGGAGTAAGGAGCAATATCGGCGGCACTTTCCAGAATCAGATTCTCCTTCACTTGGTTGGCAGATACAATATACTCAATATCGGTGCCGGAACCCAGCGCGTCTTCAAACACAATTTCAGAATAAACCTTGTCGGCGACCATTTTGTGTTCCTCAGGTGGAATAGCCGAGAGGTCCTTGGCTCTCATCCGCGCAGTTGTGTTTTCATTTATTGGCAGAAAGCGGTCGCTCGATTTTCCAGAAGCTGAGTGTTCTGCAATCTTTTCAGATTCTGTTGTTTGTTCTGATGAATCAGAAGAAGCCGAGGAGGAAAGATCAGAGATTACAGTTATCTCCTGTTTGTTCAAAACAGGGCCAAAGGTTATCTGGCAACCATCCTTAGTAGCTATTGATACCATGTCTTTGCCGGGATACTCGGCAAAGCTGACGTCAAACAGACCATCTTTGTTTTTATATCGTTTGGGGCCGTCCTCATTTGTAACTTCCAGCAAGGTGTTGTCTATCTCACCCCAGCTGCCGTCAGCTTTTTGATAATGAACAGGTTCGTGGTAGGATACGGCGGTAAAACCACCGTCATCATTGAGAAAGTGTTTTTCATATTCGCCTCGTTTGCTTATATCTTCCCTAAGAATAACAGGGTTATGTTCCAAATCAGGTTGGTCAAAAGATGATGAAACATCCTTTACTGAAACAGTTTCTGAGGAAGAATCTCCGATAACAGTCTGCGCTGTTGCCCTTGGCATAAAACTTAAAGTAAGAATAAGAAAGATAGCTATCATTCTTCGAATATTTTTCCTTGAATTTTTTACCATAATATTTCACATCATCATATTTTTGTTATTTTATGCAATGAATTTCTAATGTATTCTATTATAGACCATATTATACAAAAGTCAAGCATAATTTAGCAAAATATAGAAACATTTGCGGGTCGACCTTTGATTAAAAAATCCCGCGTTTAACGCGGGATTTTGATACATACAATATTGTTTTACAATCAAAGACAGAAATCATCCTCCGAGATAGGCCTTCTTGACCTCGTCATTATCAAGAAGCTCGGACGATTTGCCTTCGAGAATGATACAGCCGGTTTCAAGTACATACGCCCGGTCGGACACCGACAGCGCCATCTTGGCGTTCTGCTCGACCAGCAGTATTGTTGTCCCGCCCTCGTTGACCTCGCGGATACAACTGAAAATCTCCTGAACCAATATGGGGGAAAGCCCCATGGACGGCTCGTCCAGCAGAAGCATTTTGGGGCGGGACATCAGGGCGCGCCCGATTGCCAGCATCTGCTGTTCGCCGCCCGAAAGGGTTCCCGCCTGCTGGCGGCGGCGTTCTTTAAGGCGGGGAAACCGCTTAAAAACCAGCGCGAGATCTTGTTCAATCTCACGACCCTGAGAGCGTGAACGCGCATATGCGCCCATTTCAAGGTTCTCCTGAACCGTCATGCTGGCGAAAACCCGCCTGCCCTCGGGAACCTGCGCAAGCCCAAGCCGCACAATCCTATGCGGCTCGGTCTTTGATATGCTGTTGCCCATAAAGGTGATGTCGCCCGTTTTTGAGTGCAAAAGGCCCGAGATGGTATGCATCGCGGTGGTTTTTCCCGCGCCGTTCGCTCCGATTAAAGAAACGATTTCTCCCTCCTCAACATGGAAGGATACACCCTTAAGCGCATGGATTGCGCCGTAATACACATTAATATCATTCACACTCAGCATTATTTGCCACGCCTTTCCAACCGAATAACACACCCGCCCTGTCCGTCCCGAAAGAAAGCAAAGTCATTTTCCGAGGTAGGCGGCGATTACCTTTTCGTCTGTGCGTATCTGTTCAGGGGTTCCCGCGGCAATAAGGTTGCCGTAATCCAGAACATACAAGCGCTCGCATACATTCATAACCAGACTCATATCGTGCTCGATAAGGAGAATAGCCACATTAAATCTGTCGCGGATACGGCGGATAACCTCCATCAAATCACGCGTTTCGGTCGGGTTCATTCCCGCGGCGGGCTCGTCCAAAAGCAGGAGCTTGGGGTTAGACGCGAGCGCGCGCAGAATCTCCAGCTTTCTTTGCTGGCCATAGGGGAGACTGGACGCCATCTGGTCGGCAAGCTCCTCCATATCGAAAATTTTAAGCAGCTCCCGGGCTTTTTTGTCAATCGCGCGTTCCTCCCGCCAAAAGGAGGGAAGCCGGAGCATACCCGAAACGACATTGTATTTCATGTTATGGTTCATCGCAAGCTTGATATTGTCGGCAACCGACATATATTTGAACAAACGGATATTCTGAAAGGTCCTCGCAATCCCGATACGGTTTATCTGGAACGGCTTTTTGCCTATTATGCTGTTACCCTCCAGCCGTATCGCCCCCCCGCTCGGGGGATAAACACCGGTGAGGAGGTTAAAAACTGTTGTCTTGCCCGCACCGTTCGGCCCGATAAGACCGACAATCTCCTTGTCGTCGACGACAAGATGAAGGTCGTTGAGGGCCTGCAAGCCGCCGAATATAATTCCGAGATCCTTGATTTCCAACAGATGCATTGCTCAGGCCTCCCCCGTCTTGGCGACTTTTTTTCTGTCCCTGATCTTCCTTACGAGCCTGTGCATGAGCCCGGGTATTGAAATTTCATAACGCCCCATCAGGCCGGAAGGCTTGAACAGCATCACCAGTATGAGAATAACGGCATACAGAATCATGCGGTACTGAGAGAATTCACGCAGCTTTTCGGATAGTATTGTAAGTGCTCCTGCCGATATTACCGAACCGGTAATCGAGCCCATCCCACCAAGCACCACCATAATCAGGATTTCAACCGAGCGATTAAAATCAAATTTAGCCGGGTCGATGGTTCCGTAATTGTGTGCAAATAATCCTCCAGCGATACCCGCGAGAAAGGCTGCGAATACAAATGCAAACAGCTTATAATAAACTGTGTTGACCCCCATTGCTTCGGCAGCAATCTCATCTTCACGAATAGAGATTACTGCCCGTCCATGCCGGGAACGACCGAATGTAAATAGCAAAACTATTATAACAGCAGCGGTCAAGTACCCGTATATAAACATTGGGCTGGGATTTTGTCGACTGCTCAGAGACTTAATGCCGTCAAGTGCTTTCGCTCCGTTTGTAATCTCAAGGTTATATGAAACAACGCGTATAATTTCTCCGAATCCCAAGGTTATAATAGCGAGATAATCACCCTTAAGCCGCAGCGCAGGTATCCCGATTATGACTCCAAATGCAGCTGCAAGCAAACCGCCGAGCATCAAGCTTATGGGAAAAGATACGCTAAGCGGTAAACCTATATTTTTAGTAAACAATGCGGAAGCATATGCCCCCACCAGCATAAATCCGGCATGACCAAGTACAAGCTGACCCAAAATTCCGGTGACAAGATTCAGACTGACAGCAAGAATAATGTTAATACATACAAATGTCAGAATCTGAGTATTATACCTGTTGATTACTCCGGTGTTTATTAAAACAAGAAGAATCACAAAGAGAAGGGCGACGAGAACGGTGTTAACAATATAATATAAGCCGGTTTTCTTTTTGATGCTTCCCATCACACCTTCTCCTTTCTGTTTTTGCCCATAAGTCCGGACGGCTTTACCGAAAGCATAAGTATAAGAATACCGAACACAACAGCATCGGTCAGGGTAGTGCTGATATATGCCATGGTAAGACTCTCTGCCACCCCGAGGATATATCCTCCCAACATGGCTCCCGGAATTGAGCCGATTCCGCCCAGCACTGCGGCGACAAAGGCTTTAAGCCCCAGAAGGTTGCCCATATCCGGCTTAATCTGCGGATAGGTGTTGCAGTAAAGTATCGCGCCGACGGCAGCCATAGCCGATCCCAGCGCAAAAGTAAACGCTATTACTTTATATGTGTTAATACCCATAAGCTTAGCCGCTCCGGAGTCTTCCGAAGTAGCCTTCATTGCCTTGCCGATTTTAGACTTGTTGACAAGGATTTGAAGTGCCGCCATCATCATTACCGATACCACTATATTAATCGCGGTTGATGAATCCATTTCAAGACTTCCTAAACGGATTAATTGCGAAGGGAAAACAGAAATATGCTTTGGTGCAGAGCCAAACATCAGCATAAAGGAGTTTTGCAGAAATATGCTTACACCCATTGCTGTTATCAGAAGCGAAATCCGAGCCGCATTATGCACCAGAAGACGCTGGTATGCCACCCGCTCGATTATCATACCGACAAGAGCACACAGCAGGATAGAAGCCGGAACCGCAACCCAAAGCGGCAACCCCAGACTTGCCATAACAACATAAAGCGTATATCCGCCTACCATGATAATATCGCCATGGGCGAAGTTTATCAACTGGACGATACCATAAACCATGCTGTATCCCAGAGCAACCAGCGCATAAATGCTTCCCAGCCCCAAACCGTTTATAATATGCTTCAAAAAATCCATCGCTGCACCTTCCAAATCCGTTACTCATTCCGAGTTATAAGCCTCCGGCGCTTTTATGAGTCTTTATTAATTATCCTTAACAACCCGAAAAGAGGGTGAAACCAAGTCACCCTCTTTATCGGCTTATGGATAATTAGTGCTTCCTAATTTAATCTACCGAATAGCTTTCCAGTACCTTTTCTTTTTTTCCTTCAAATGTTGTAATATAAGCAAGACGTACAGGGTTGCGGTTTTCGTTAAATACGGTTTTCCCTGTTAATCCATCATAATCGGTCTTTTTAAGTTCTTCAATAATCTTATCAGGATCGGTTGAACCGGCCCTTTCGATAGCAGCGGTCAGAATATAAGCCGTGTCATAGCCAAGCACCGCAAACATAATCGGATCGGTCTTATATCTTTCCTTGTATTTTTTCAGGAAGTTTTGCATATCCGGATCCGAGCTGGTAGGATCATACTGATTACAGAAATAAGAGTTTGCCAGCACATCCATGTTCTTTTCGTCAAGTTGATTCTGGACTCCTGCCCAGCCGTCGCCGCCCAAAAGCTTCGCGGTGATACCAATCTGCTTTGCCTGAACTGCGATAAGAGCAACATCGTTATAATAAACAGGTAACAACAGCACATCAGGTTTGGAACCCTGTATCTTCGTAAGCTGTGTTTTGAAATCAGTGCTTCCGGAGGCATAACCCTCTTTGTTTGTAACGGTCATGCCAAGCTCCTTTGCGGCTGCATCAAAAGCGTCGGCAATACCGGTCGAATAAGGATCGCCCGTGTCAAAAAGGATGGCAGCAGACTTTGCATTCAACTTTTTGAAGGCATAATCCGCCATGAGTTTACCCTGATAGGGGTCGATAAAGCAGGTACGGAACACATTTTTTCCGACTTTTGTAATGCTTTCTTCCGAGCCGGAGGGGGTAATCATGGGCATATTATCCTCTGCCGCTTTTTGAGCAACAGATTTTGAAGGCTTGGATGTTACGTCGCCTATAAGCGCAACGATGCCCTCTTCAACCAGACTGTAATAGGCGTTTACTGCCTCGGTGGGATCTCCCTTTTCATCAACGCTTCTGTAATCAATCTTCTTGCCTAAGATACCTCCTTTTTCATTAATTTCTTCAATCGCCATCTTTACAGCATTATCAACAGCCTGTCCATACTGTGCTACATTGCCGGTCAATGGGGCAAGTCCGCCGATTATTATTTTATCATCTTCTTTGGACTTACATCCCGCAACTATACCTGTCAGCATAACCGCTGCCGACACGAGTGATAGAACGCGTCTTTTTTTCATAAAACACCCTCCAATTATAGTTTTCTCCGTTATCAGAAAATCAATATCATTTATTATACTAGCAGTCGCAAAACAATTCAAGTATAAATTGTTGAATAATGTTGAATGCGGGTGTATAGTCTTAAACGCACACTGCTTTGAAGAAGGTTTTCAAAAAAATCAAGCTATTGCTGCATATAATACAGGACAAACAAAAAATTATATAAAACTATATATGGTGCCGGTCTGTTGTCAAAAAATGAAAATGATACAAGAAAAAACAATTATTTAAAAGCACTTGACAAGGGCAATCGCCATGCATATAATTGTCATAAAGACTGAGAAGGGAATAAGACACGGGTATTTTGTGCAAAGAGAGTCGGCGGTCGGTGCGAGTCGGCGTCAAAGCCTGTGTGTATAGCTCATCCCGGAGTCGCCCGCCCGAAATCATCAGGGCCGGACGCGTGACCGCGTTATCGGTCGGAGCCTTAACGTCCTTTGGGCGCGAGGCTTGCTAAGGGACGCGAAAGCGTCCGAATTAGGGTGGTACCACGGTGCGTTACGCATTCGTCCCTTGCCGGGGCGAGTGCTTATTTTTTTATAAGGAGGTTTCCGAATGAAACCCGCAAATAAAAAGTACATTCCGTTTCAGCAGATTAATCTGCCTGATCGTCAGTGGCCCAACCGCGTGATTGACAATCCCCCCGTCTGGTGCAGCGTAGACCTTCGCGACGGCAATCAGGCGCTGGTTGACCCGATGAACCTCCAAGAGAAGCTGATATACTTTAAAGCCCTTTGCGACATGGGCTTTAAGGAGATAGAAGTGGGCTTTCCGTCGGCGTCCGAGACCGAATATGAAATCTGCCGCGAGCTAATCGAGGGGGGACATATTCCGGACGACGTCTGCATTCAGGTTTTGGTTCAGGCGCGTGAGCATCTTATCCGCAAAACCTTTGACGCCATACGCGGCGCAAAAAATGTTATCGTGCATTTTTACAACTCGACGTCCACCCTCCAGCGCAAGGTGGTGTTCAAAAAGGATATGCCGGGCATCATCCGGATTGCGGTTGAAGGCGCACGGCTGATACGCCAGCTGGCGAACAGCTATAAAGGGGATACAAATATCAGAATCGAGTATTCCCCCGAAAGCTTTTCGGGCACCGAGATGGACAACGCGGTTGAAATATGTGCCGCCGTCATGAAGGAATTGGGAGCATCGCCCGAGCATCCGGTGATTCTGAATCTTCCCAACACGGTCGAGATGTGCACCCCGAACACATATGCCGACCAGATAGAGTATTTTATTCGGCATCTTCCAAACCGCCAAAGCGCAATAATCAGCATCCATCCCCACAACGACAGGGGAACAGGCGTCGCGGCAGCCGAGCTGGCTCTCCTTGCGGGCGCCGAGCGGGTTGAGGGCACCCTGTTCGGCAACGGGGAGCGCACAGGCAATCTCGATATAGTAAATATGGGCCTGAATATGTATACCCAGGGGGTTGACCCCGGGCTGGATTTCAGCAACCTGCCCGCCCTGCGCAGGATGTACGAAGACTGCACAAAGATGCGGGTGCATGAACGCCACCCCTATGCCGGAGACCTTGTATTTACCGCCTTTTCCGGCTCTCATCAGGACGCCATCAACAAGGGCGTCCAATATATGAAAGGTACGGGCGGAGACAAATGGGAAATCCCGTATCTTCCGATCGACCCCGCCGACATCGGACGGGAGTACGAGCCTATTATCCGCATAAACTCCCAGTCGGGCAAGGGCGGCGCGGCGTTTGTGATGCAGAACTCCTTCGGCTACAACCTGCCCAAGGCGATGCACCCCGAGTTCGGGGCAATGGTCAAGGCCGAATGTGATAGGGTCGGGCGCGAGATATCAACCGACGAGCTGTTTCAGGTGTTCTGCAAAAACTATCTCGAGATACCGCAAAAATACAAACTTGTCGGACACAGCATGCTCGAGGAATCCGGAAGGGATTCCTCCCGGGTACATTTCCACGGAACGGTTGAATGCGACGGGGAGGAAAAGGCGATTCACGGAGTCGGCAACGGCCCTGTCGACGCCTTCTTCCAGGCGATAAAGCAGGTCGGAATCAAGGATTACGAGTTTATATCCTATCATGAGCACGCCATTTCAAGCGGTTCGGATTCCCATGCGATCGCCTATATCGAGCTGAAAGCGCCGAACGGAAAAACGGTTTTCGGTGTCGGCATAGAAAGCAACATCAATATGGCGTCTATCAAGGGCGTGCTCTGCGCCATCAACAGAAGCCTGCTGTCATAAACGGCGGTTGACAAATAAAGCGGCCGTTTGTAAAATTACAGGGTATAATTAATCTGCAAAGTATGCATATATAGAGGAGTATAATATGAAATCTTACAAAATCACCTTGCTCCGCGGGGACGGAATCGGACCTGAAATTGTCGCCGAGGCAATAAAGGTTCTTGACAAAGCCGGGGAAAGGTTTGGCTTTGCCGCCAAATACACCGAGGCTTTGATGGGGGGCTGCGCCATTGACGCGACGGGGGTTCCGCTGCCTCAGGAAACGGTTGACAGATGCCTTTCGTCCGACGCGGTTCTGCTCGGAGCGGTCGGGGGCTGGAAATGGGATACCCTGCCGGGCAATCTCCGCCCCGAAGCCGGCCTGTTGGGCATACGCGGAGCATTAAAGCTGTTTGCCAACCTGCGCCCCGCTAAGATTTACGGCCCCTTGAAGGCCGCCTGCCCCCTCCGTCCCGACATAATCGGGGACAGCATGGATATAATGGTGGTCCGCGAGCTTACCGGAGGAATATACTTCGGAAAGCGCGGACGCGAAACGGTCGATGGGGTTGAGGCTGCCTATGACACCGAATATTACACCGTCCCGGAAGTCGAGCGTATAGCCCGTGTCGCCTTTGAGTCCGCCCGCAAGCGGAGCGGCAGGCTGTGCAATGTCGACAAGGCAAACGTCTTGGAATCCTCCCGTCTGTGGCGCGAAACCGTTCTTCGGGTGGCAAAGGAGTACCCCGACGTCGAGCTGACCCATCTTTATATAGACAACGCTGCCATGCAGCTTGTCCGCAACCCCAAGCAGTTTGACGTGATTCTCGCCTCCAATATATTCGGCGACATTCTGTCGGACGAGGCCTCGCAGGTGGCCGGTTCGATAGGCATGCTGGCGTCCGCCTCGCTCGGCGAGGGCAAGTGCGGACTGTATGAGCCTATTCACGGCTCTGCTCCCGATATTGCGGGCAAGGGTATTGCCAACCCGCTTGCCACCATACTTTCGACCGCCATGATGCTGCGGTACTCGTTTGATGAAATCGCCGCCGCCGACGCGATTGAAGCCGCCGTCGAAAGGGTGCTGGAAGACGGCCTGCGCACACCCGACATCTATACCGAGGGCTGTAAAAAGATCGGCACCGTCGAGATGGGAGACGCTGTTGTCGCCGCTCTGGCATAAAATTATTTGAGGGGTATGCCCCTTTGACACATAAACCAGTCTCAAAAGGCAACTAAAAGGCCGGGGAAACGGTTGGTTTCTCCGGCCTTTTTTGTATGGATGAAAACATTAATAACGCTACCCTAATATTTTTTTCAAATCCTCCTCGGGGGTGGAGATGGGCGAAACGCCGAAATTATCGACAAGATATTTTAGTACGTTGGGGGAAACAAAGGCGGGCAGGGTAGGCCCGAGGTAGATATTTTTGATACCGAGGGAGAGTAGGGTCAGCAGGATACAGACTGCCTTCTGCTCGTACCACGACAGCACAAGGGTAAGCGGAAGCCGGTTGACGTCGCAGCCGAACGCGTCCGAAAGCGCAAGCGCGACACGTATCGCACTGTAGGCGTCGTTGCACTGTCCCATATCCATAATGCGCGGCAACCCCCCAATATCGCCGAGATTGAGGTCGTTGAAGCGGTATTTCCCGCATGCCAAGGTGAGTATAACGCTGTCGGCCGGGGTCTGCTTTACGAATTCGGTGTAATAGTTGCGTCCCGGCTTTGCCCCGTCACAGCCGCCGACAAGGAAAAAGTGCCGGATATCCCGGTTTTTAACTGCCTCGATAACCTTGTCCGCGACCGAAAGCACGGTGCCGTGGCCGAAGCCGGTGGTGACCTGTACGCCGCCGTTGATTCCGGTCATAGCGTGGTCGTCGGGATAGCCGCCCAGTTCGAGAGCCTTTTCAATTACCGACGTAAAATCCTTACTGCCGTCTTTTTCGTCAATATGTATCATCCCCGGGTACGACACAACCTCGGTTGTGAAGATGCGGTCGCGGTAGCTGTCCTTGACGGGCATCAGGCAGTTTGTGGTGAACAGAACCGGAGCGGGGATGTTGTGGAACTCTTTTTGCTGGTTCTGCCATGCGGTGCCGAAATTGCCCTTTAAGTGGGGATAGGCCTTGAGCTTTGGATAGGCATGCGCGGGAAGCATCTCGCCATGGGTATATACCTTTATTCCCCTGTCTTTTGTCTGCTCCAGAAGAAGCTGCAGATCGCGCAGGTCGTGGCCGCTGACGACGATAAACGGGCCTTTTTCAACGGTAAGCGGGACGGTGGTCGGCACGGGCGTACCATAAGTCTCTGTGTTCGCCCTGTCAAGCAGTTCCATGCATTTCAGGTTGACCCTGCCGGTCTCCATTACGAGGGAGAGCAGTTCATCCGTGCCGAGCTCATCGCCGATTGCCTTCATCCCCTTTGGGAAAAAGGCGTTTACTTCATCGTCGGTATAACCCAGCATCAGGGCGTGGTAGGCATATGCCGCCATGCCGCGCAGACCGAACAGTATCAGGGATTTAAGCGAGCGTATATCCTCGTCATCGTTCCAGAGAAGCTGCATGTCATGGTCAGCAGCGTCCCGGTTATATAACGCCTTTTCCTTGTGGACCTTCCCGATATGCCTTTGGATTGAATCGTTGTCGAAGTTGACATTGGTGATTGTAATAAAAAGCCCCTCGAGCATGGCGCAGATTGTCTGTGCGGACGGCTGTTTTCCCTCAACGGCACGGGCAAGACCCACCAGCGCGCCCGTCAGCGCGTCCTGAAGATTTGAAGTGTCGGCCTGCTTCCCGCAGACGCCTGCCCTTCCCGTGCAGCCCCGGCATCCCACGGTCTGCTCGCATTGAAAACAAAACATTGACATCACGAATCCCTCCGTAAGGCTATTTTATTCCTCGATTGTTATTACAGACACCGGACAGTTAATCCGTGCCTCCTCGGCAGCATACGCAAACTCGTCCTCCACCTCGTTGTAAACCTCGGCAAGCCCGTCGTCGCCCATGCGGAACACCTGTGGACAGGTTTCGGCACACAATCCGCAGCCGATGCACCCCGAACGGTCTATAAATGCTTTCATATTAATCTTCCTTTCTGCCGTATTAGGATGAGCTAAGTATAGTATAAAAATACCTATAAGTATGTTGCATATGCAACGATATATAAAAATCAGGACGGCCTCCGGGTCGTCCTGATTTTTATACAAACAACAAAGGATTTAATCCTCAAATAAAAGCAGGATAATTATGATGATGAATAATAAGATTGAGCAATCAAAGTCTTCACGGCCTCTTCCCATACAGCTACCCTTCTTATACTTGGCTCAATACTATCATATGTGATATATGGAATTATGTCCGAGCATAAAATGAACCTGTCCCTAAACTTGGCTCTGGACAGGTTCGATAAATCATCTTAAAGGTATCTCGACCGTCGCCTGTGTGTCAACGCTCCGTTTTTTTGTACGGCTGCGCTCTAACCGCGAGTTTTTCCGGGCAAACCCTGCGACGGCAAGGGCTCTGGTGGTCAGAAAAAGCGGCATGACATAAAAATAAGGGATTATAAACAGGCATGCGGCAAACCATCCGCCGAAGCCCGTGACAAGCTGAAAGGTCTCGATAATATGCCCCCGCATCTTGGCGGCAGAAGCCTTAAACAGGCGCTTCGGATAGCTGCCGTCCGGGCTTTCAATCAGCAGGTATGCGGCGGCCAGTCTCCGCATCATAAGTATTTCGCATACGATTATTCCGGCGACAAAAAGAAAAAAACCGCAAAGGGTACACAGCAATAATATAACGTCGTCGGTCGAAGAGGGGCTGCCCCCATGCCTGATTGCCTTTGAGAGCCCGGCGGCAATCGCGGCGGGGGTAAGGCATATGAAAAGGCAGATAAGACGGTGTAAAAACAGCGATATTCTCCAGCGCAGCGCGTGGAAATACCGCCTGCCGAAAAACCGGAACACGATATAAAACGGCGCCTGCCTGCCCGCGGCGATATGTTGGTAAAACGCCAGCCGCCCGAGTAAAAAGGGGGATATAAGAAGCCAGTCAAAAACAATGAACCCCGCGGTGACAAGCGCGTACATCCATCCCCCGCCTCGGATATCGGATGCGTGGACAACCGAATCGGGGCTTATCCCGATAAGGTGCAGAACGGCGATTGACGCCATGGGGATTACCATACCGGCAGTGATACATATACACTCGACCGTGACCGATTCGGCCCAATGCCCTTTTAAACGCTGTCTCGCCCTCTGTGTCGTTCTCATCCGAGCTTTCATATCCTTTCCGGCAGGGTGTATTCTTAT
>LSQX01396881.1_pt1 | contig 71847 bp, 67 predicted proteins | sample 654561 | NCBI WGS metagenome assembly LSQX01 (sample SAMN04489861, study PRJNA283612) | anaerobic digester metagenome | isolation source: 4 biogas reactors fed with cattle manure at either 37C or 55C with and... | place: Denmark: Kongens Lyngby | collected 2014
GAAATCAAAATCATACCGTGGGGGCAGACCAGAGTCTGATACGCCTCTCTGACTTGCGTTACATAATCGCGCAAATTCAAGACCCCGTTATAGAGTCGGTTGGCTCTTCCGGAAAGGATCCGGAAATTGCGTTCTTCCTTTAGGTCGATCAATGTGTTCTCGTTCTGCTCGATCCCTTCGTAAACCTCTAAGAGTTGCTGATAATAGAGTTTTAAAGAAAGGAGCTTCTTTCTGAAGGTCATGAGATCGACCAAGTCGATCTTCCTAAAAAGCACCAATTCATCTTCCAGATCCGCTATTTCCTCCTCCAGGTTCCGAAGATCCAGCGAATCGTCAAAGGTCAGCTTATCGAAATACAGGTGGATGATTTTGCTCAAGCTTAGGTTTTTAAGGGGCTCAGTCCGAATGGAATCGATAATGTTCGTTATGACCGGATCGTCATTGCTGATGAATATAAGCAGATCCCGGGAGAAATAGACGCACACTCGCTGAGGTTCCCTTTTCAGATTCACGATGTCCGGGATATTGAGAACGATGAAGTCGTATCCGTCATGACTTTCGAATTTGGATAACTCGCTCGAAAAGATTTCCGCGGCAGTCTTTTCGTTGATCCCCATCTTGCGACTGACCTTTTCGAATTCAGAAAAGTCGAACACACACAGGTGAGGCTTGCCCTTTTCATTGAGCGCCTTTTTTATGGAATCCTCGCTCAAGGTATCATTTTCCATAAGAAAGATCAGATTCGACCCTCCGCTACTCATCAAGTCTCAGCACACTCATGAAGGCCTCCTGCGGAACTTCAACGCTTCCGACCTGCCTCATGCGCTTCTTTCCTTCTTTTTGCTTCTCCAGAAGTTTCTTCTTACGCGTAATATCGCCGCCGTAGCACTTGGCCAGCACGTCCTTTCGGTATGCGCGGATCGTCTCTCTGGCGATGACCTTCCCGCCGATACAGGCTTGTACGGGGACTTCGAACTGCTGTCTCGGGATGTTGTCCTTGAGTTTCTCGGCCATCCTGCGCGCGCGGGCGTATGCCTTCTCTCGATGAACGATAAAAGAAAGAGCGTCAACGATCTCGCTGTTCAGCATAATGTCGAGTTTCACAAGGTCGGATTTTTGATACCCGTCCACCTCGTAATCCAGAGAACCATAACCGCGCGTTCTGGATTTGAGCGCGTCGAAAAAGTCATATATGATCTCATTTAACGGCATCCGATAATGGAGAATGACGCGCTTGTCATCCAAGTATTCCATGTTGATGTATTCACCGCGCCGATCTTGGCAAAGGTCCATGATATTGCCGACATACTCCTTCGGGATCATAATCGAAGCCTTGACGATCGGCTCCTCGATGTAATCGATATCCGCCGCATCAGGCATATTGGTCGGGTTATCCATGCGAAGCTCTTCGCCGCTGGTTTTGAATACTTTATAAACAACAGATGGTGCGGTCGAGATCAAGTCCAGATTGAACTCGCGTTCCACACGTTCCTGAACTACCTCGTAATGCAACAGACCCAGAAAGCCGCAGCGGAAACCGAAGCCGAGCGCCGCGGAAGTCTCAGGCTCAAAGGAAAGTGCCGCATCATTGAGTTGAAGTTTCTCCAGCGCGTCACGGAGATCCGGATATTTCGCGCCGTCGATGGGATAAAGACCGCAGAACACCATCTGCTGGATCTTCTTATAACCGGGCAAAGGCTCCGATGCAGGGCGCTCTGCATGTGTCACCGTATCGCCGGGTGCCGTATCGCGGACGTTCTTAATGGAAGCGCAAATATATCCGACCTCTCCGGTGAGTATTTTATCTGTCGGAACGAGTACGCCCGGATGAAAATACCCGAGCTCGACAATCGTGAATTCCTTCTTGGTGTGCATCATTCGGATTCGATCGCCGAGTTTGACTTGTCCCTGTACGATCCGGACATGGACAATGACTCCTTTATACGCATCGTATTTTGAATCGAAAATCAACGCCTGCAAAGGCGCGTCCTCATCGCCCTTCGGAGGCGGCAAGTATTTTATGACCGCCTCAAGTACCTGGTCGATTCCGAAGTCGTTCTTGGCGGAAATAAGGGGTGCGTGCGCCGACGGGAGTCCGATAACGTCCTCGATCTCCTGACGCACCTCTTCCGGTTGCGCGGACGGCAGATCGATCTTGTTGATAACCGGAAGGATCTCAAGGTTCGCGTCGAGCGCAAGAAAAACATTGGCGAGTGTCTGCGCCTCGATCCCCTGCGCCGCATCCACGACTAATACTGCTCCGTCGCATGCGAGGAGGCTTCTTAATACTTCGTAATTGAAGTCGACGTGTCCGGGTGTGTCGATCAGGTTCAATTGGTATTCTACGCCGTCTTTGGCCCTGTAAAACATTCTCGTCGCTTGAGCCTTGATCGTGATACCGCGCTCCCGCTCGATATCCATGTTATCCAGGACCTGGCTTTGCATCTGGCGTGAAGTAAGAACGCCGGTATGCTCGATCAAACGATCGGCCAACGTCGATTTGCCGTGGTCGATATGCGCAATGATGCTGAAGTTCCTGATTTTCGATAGTCTATCCATTAATTATTCCGTATCGCCTTCTCTAAAATAATTCTATCGCATCAAACGGGTATATTCGAGCGATAACGTGTGCTTTGATTCGATCAATGTTTATTGGACCCAATTCTCTGCTGTCCATGCTGGCTCCCCGGTTATCCCCCAAGCAAAAATACTCGCCCGGACCTAATGTGATTTCGTCGTAGCCGTTCTCGACACCGTCCAATGAAACATACGTCATCACACCATCGGTCAAATAAGGCTCAATCAGCTGATTTCCGTTAATATAGACCGTTCCGTCAATGATTTTTACGGTTTCTCCGGGCAGGCCGATAATGCGTTTGATCAGATTTTCTTTGTGATAATATCCTTCCATGCCCTCGGCGTCAATCGTAACAATATCTCCGCGATCAAACTGATTGAGATAAACGCTGATCATTTCAACAAAAACCGCATCTTGATTGTAAAGAGTCGGTTCCATGGAACTGCCGAATACATCATTCCGTTGGACCACGAAAACCACCAACAGTATACCGACCATCAGTCCGAGGCTGATAAATCTCAAGGTATCGAGAAAAGAGTACATGAAACCTCTGGATTCATCTTCCTTCAGCTCATTGTCTCCATTTGATTTGACTCTTTTGACATGAATCCCTTCTCCGGACGGATCGGGAGCGGGTCCCGGCCTGCGAACGAGAAAAACCTCGCCATCCAGCTTGCTCGGTCCGTCGGGAATGATAATATCCTGTCGGTCCGAATGAATGTCCACGACTCTCCCGCCAATCGATTCATCATCAAGAACATCCGATTCCAAAGAACGGGATCCCTCAATAACGATCGAATGCAACTCATCCTCTTCCTCAACAGGCAAGCGAGGATCCGGTAGGTACCCCTTCTCTTCAAGCACGGATTCCCCCAACAACTCTCTCTCTTCGGGAGCAATCGGCATATCTGACGTCTCATCCTTCTCAAAAAGCAGAGTCGCGTCATCCGTTAACTCGGTCTGCGCTTCTTCGGAAATATCAGAAGCAGTATCTTTAAATATCTCGATGGGTTTTCCGTCGCTGTCCGCGATACGATCCAGCCTCGTTTCCTTCGTCTTCTCAGTTTCCGAAAAGCGCTCGAACGATTCGTCTGAAACAGACCCGTCAATATCCTTGGACCGATCCTCAGAGTGTTTGCGAAGCATCTCCAAACTCCTTTCGAATAGATATTCCCAACTCTTCAAGCTGTTTTTCGGATACCGGAGCGGGCGCTTCCGTCATCAGATCCGACGAATTCTGAACTTTCGGAAATGCAATTACGTCACGAATGCTCGCACATCCGCCAAAGATCATCACCATTCGGTCCAGCCCGAAAGCCAGCCCGCCGTGCGGCGGAACACCGAATCGAAACGCCTCCAGAAGGAAACCGAATTGCTCCGTTGCCTGTTCCTCGGAAAACCCCAACAAAGAAAACATTTTCTTCTGCAGATCCTGATCGTGAATACGAATACTGCCGCCTCCGAGCTCGGTTCCGTTCAACACGATATCATAAGCATTGGAGCGTACCGCCGCCGGATCCGTGTCCAAAAGATCGATATCCTCGATCATCGGACTTGTAAAAGGATGGTGCTTAGCCGAAAAACGTCCCTCTTCCTCGTCATATTCCAAAAGAGGAAACTCGGTTACCCAAAGCGGCGCCATTTGCTTCTGATCGATCAGATTCATCTTGGCGGCGGCATCCAGACGTACCGCTCCGAGTGCGTCGAAAACGGTACGATCCGAATCGGAGATGATCAGGATCAGATCCGTCTCGCTTGCTTCCGTCCGCACGGAAATCGATCCGATGGCCTCAGGCGACAGAAATTTGAGGAATGATCCTCGCGGCGGATCCGAAGGAATCAGCCAGGCAATACCGCCGGCGCGATAAGTTTTGGCAACTTCACCGAACGCGTCGATTTCCTTTCTCGAGAGTGCGGCTCCTCCCGGAACACAAATGGCGCGCACGCTTCCGCCCTTCTCACGGGCTTGTTGAAACGGCGGAAAATCGATTTTCTCCGCAATATCCGATATATCCTTCAGCTCCATTTTGAAACGAATGTCCGGCTTGTCGGAGCCAAATCGGTTCATTGCCTCCGCGTAGGTCAAACGCGGTATCGGACCTTGAATTTCGATCCCCATCACATCCCGAAAAACTTCGAGCAGGAATCCCTCGGTTACGCTCATCACATCGTCGCCTTGGACAAAAGACATTTCGAGGTCGATCTGAGTAAATTCGGGCTGACGATCCGCACGCAGATCCTCATCGCGAAAACATTTTGTGATTTGCATATAGCGATCATATCCGGCCAGCATCAGAAGCTGTTTGAAAAGCTGAGGCGACTGCGGAAGCGCGAAAAATGATCCGTTCTTAACACGGCTGGGTACCAGATAGTCCCGAGCACCTTCAGGCGTGCTTTTTCCAAGCATCGGCGTCTCGATTTCTAGAAAACCGCAACGGTCGAAGTAGTCCCGGGCGCATTTGGCGACCCGGTGCCGGAGAATGAGGTTTTTCTGCATATCCGGTCTTCTCAGATCGAGATAACGATATTTCAAACGTAACGCTTCGTTTGCGGAAACGTTCTCCTCAATATAAAAGGGGGGCGTAACGGACTCTGACAATATTCGTATATCCGTCACAATGACCTCAAGTTCTCCGGTCTTCATCAGCGGATTCGGCGCGCTCCTCAATGCGACGGTTCCGACACACGCTAAAACATATTCACTTCTCACCCGGGATACTTTATCGGTTATCTCGGGACTGCTCTCGGGCGTAACCAAAAGTTGAATCTCTCCGGATCGGTCCCGGAGCGTAATGAAGCACAGTTCTCCCAGATCTCTGACCCGGTGACACCATCCCATCAGCGTGACCTCACTGCCCACGTCACCTCGGGAAACTTCTCCGCACATCCTGCTTCTCTTCATACCCAGAATCGATTCAGCCATAATATTCTCCCGTCAATTATTCAGAATATGTCTCTTGATTTCCGCCATATTAGTCTCGAAAGAAAACGTCATCTCCGACCCGTCACTCATTCTCTTAAGTGCCATCTTTGCCGATACCGCCTCGTCCGGGCCGATCACCGCGACAAAAGGAATTCCGGCCTTATTGGCATACTTCATTTGCGATCGGAAACTTCTTCCGGTCAGGTCCGTCTCACAACCGATCCCCAATCTGCGCAGTGAGAAGGCAATCCTTTGACACAAGGCAGCGGTTTCTTCCGTCAAATTTGCGATGTATATTTTTACGGTTGCCGGCTCGGAGAATGCAACATTCTGAGAACTTGCCTCCATTAGGAATCGTTCGACTCCCATCGCAAAACCAACTCCCGGAACCGAAGTTCCGCCCATCATTTCTACGAGTTTATCATATCTTCCGCCGCCGCAAATCGTCCCTTGCGTTCCGACATGATCCGACACGAACTCAAAGACCGTTCGCGTATAATAGTCCAAACCGCGAACGATACCCGGATCAACGGTATATGCGATGGAAAGGGCATCCAAAGCACTCTTCAATCCGTCGAAATGTGTTTTGCAGTTCTCGCACAAAAAAGCCAACTGCCTCGGCGCCCGGGAAGTAAAGACTCCGCAGCGCTCCTCCTTACAGTCCAGGATCCGCATCGGATTCTGTTTGAACCGTTCATTACAATCCGGACACATCCCGGATATCTTGTCCGCAAAAAACTCATTCAATGCCTCATAGTAGGCTGCCCGGCATTCGGGACATCCGATGCTGTTGATGCAAAGACGAGTCTCCCTGATGCCCATCCGATCGAAAAACATAACCAACAGGCTGATAATCTCCGCATCAATATTCGGTCCCGCCGATCCGAAGGCTTCGACACCGAATTGGTGAAACTCCCGATAGCGACCCTTCTGCATCTTCTCATAACGAAAAGCGTTGATCATATAGAAAAGGCGAACCGGCGCGGGAAGTGACGACATTCCGTTCTCGATATAACTTCTGACGACTCCGGCGGTTCCTTCCGGGCGAAGTGTCATGCTTCTGCCGCCTTTATCCTGAAAAGTGTACATCTCTTTACGAACGACATCCGTCGAACCGCCTACACCTTTTTGAAAAACTTCCGTGTGCTCAAAAGTCGGTATGCGAATTTCACGGAATCCGTACTCGGAGCATACTTCGGAGAAAACGCGCTCCGCTTTCTGCCACGCGGATATCTCGTCCGGAAGAATGTCCTTGGTTCCCTTCGGAGCGGAATAAGTCATAATGGATCTCCTCAAAAAATAATCGGGCGAATCAAGCGATCCGCAATAAGTTATTATACATCACGAGAGCTCCAGACGATAGAGCAACATCGCCAGAACGGACGGCCCCGCGGTCTCCGTTCGAAGGATTCTTTTTCCCAGAGTGACCGCTATGGCGCCGTGTTGAACGGCATACTCGACTTCACTCTTTTCAAAGCCGCCTTCCGGTCCGATCAAGACCGAGATGCGCCCCGTTCCGGTACTTTTCGAGAAAGGTTCCAGTACGTCGGCGATCGAAAATCCGTTCGCTTCTTCCCATGGGATCAATACGAGATCGGAGGAGCGGCATATTTCATCGACCGTTTCCCGGAAGGACATCGGCAATCGGACTTGCGGAACGAGCCCGCGTCCGCTTTGCCGGGCGGCTTCTAAAGAAACCTTCTGCCATCTCGCGACTTTCTCCGGTGCGTCTCTCGGGTCAATTCTCGAAACCGAACGAGAACAGGTTACCGGTAGAATTTCAAATACGCCGAGTTCGACAGCTTTCTGAATGACGGAAGACATTTTATCTCCCTTCGGCAAACCCTGACAAAGGATCGCGCGGTATGGGGGTTCTGATTCGTTAGGGCTTCCGCTCTTGAGTATGATCTTTATGCGTTTAGAAGAAGGATCCGAGATAACGCCCTCATATTCGGTGCGGTTAGCGTCGCAAAGTGTGATACCGTCTCCCGCTCTCATCCTCAGCACATCACGCAAATAACGACTTTCTGCCTCATCGAGTGTATACGATCCCTCACCCGGCTTGATGGGATCGGTCGAAAACAATCGGGTCATATTTCCTCCTGGAATTTTTACTCAATTATAACAAATATCGTCCGAACATATGAATTCTCGTTGAATCTCTCCCCGAAATATTATATAATCAATATGTATTCCTAAATGAAGAAACATTCAAACGATACACAGGAGGAAGTACCATGAAATACGAGATTAAAGGAACGCCCCTACCCGTAGTTATTTGCGAGCTTGATCCGGAGGAAACGCTGATCACCGAGAAGGGATCTATGAGCTGGATGTCACCGAACATGGAAATGCAGACCGTCGGAGGTGGAGTCGGCAAGGCTTTGGGGCGTATGTTCTCGGGTGAAGCTCTTTTCCAGAATAAATTTACGGCAAGAGGTTCTAAGGGCCTGATCGCCTTTGCGTCGAGTTTTCCGGGCCAGATCATGGCTCTTGAAATTCAGCCCGGCAGGAATATGATCGTGCAGAAATCCGCATTCTTGGCCGCGCAGACCGGAGTTGAACTCTCCGTTCACTTTCAGAAGAAATTCGGTGCGGGTCTTTTCGGCGGCGAGGGATTTATCATGCAGAAGTTATCCGGACAGGGCGTCGCCTTTGTTGAGATCGACGGACATGTCGTCGAATACAATTTGCAGGCGGGACAATCGATGATGATCGATACCGGATACCTCGCGATCATGGACGAAAGCGTAACTATGGATATCGTGACCGTCAAGGGCCTTAAGAATAAGCTTCTCGGGGGCGAGGGCTTCTTCAATACCAAGGTGACCGGCCCCGGACGCGTCTGGCTACAGACCATGCCCATCAGCGCCGTAGCTATGAACATCATTCCATTTATTCCGGCTAAATAATTTTATCCCGCAAAACGAAAATGCCGTCCGATCAATATCGGGCGGCATTTTTTGTTTCTGTTCGGTGCTCGAATACTACTCCTGGATCCCCGGGATCTTCGGCAAGGTCGCAAATCCCTCCGCAAGGTCAGCATCCGTAGGCTCATAATCCTTCATCTTGCCTTCACGATATGCCATATAGGCACCCATGTCAAAGTTTCCGGTTCCGCTCAAGTTAAAGAGGATGACCTTGGATTCACCGGTCTCCTTGCACTTGATCGCTTCCTGCATCGCCGCGAGGATCGCATGAGCGGACTCGGGAGCCGGCAGGATTGTCTCATACTTCGCGAACTCTACCGCAGCCTTGAATACCTCTGTCTGCTTGACCGATCTGGCCTCGTCCAAGAGTCCGTCATGGTAGAGCTTTGAAAGGATCGGGGACATGCCGTGATAACGAAGTCCGCCCGCATGGTCCGGAGAAGGAATATAACCCGCTCCGAGCGTGTACATCTTCGCCAAAGGCGTGATGTGGCCGGTATCGCAGAAATCATAAGCATATTTACCGCGTGTCATCGTCGGGCAGGAAGCCGGCTCCACAGCAATGAAGTGCGGATTAGTCTTCCCTTCGAGCTTGTCGCGCATGAAAGAAGCCATCAGGCCACCCATGTTCGAACCGCCGCCGGCACAGCCGATGACGATGTCCGGGTACTCATCGATCATCTCCATCTGGATCTTACTCTCTTCACCGATGATGGACTGATGAAGAAGGACCTGGTTCAGGACGGACCCGAGCACATAACGGTAGCCTTCGGTCGTAACGGCCTTCTCAACCGCCTCGGAAATCGCGCATCCGAGGCTTCCGCCGGTGTTGGGATGCTCCGCCAAAATCTTGCGGCCGACCTCGGTCGTCGTGGACGGCGACGGGATCAACTGAGCCCCAAAGGTCTCAATGACGGCTCTGCGGTAAGGCTTCTGCTCGGAACTGCACTTGACCATGTAGACGATCAGGTCGAGTCCGAAATATGACGTGGCCATCGCCATCGCCGTTCCCCATTGGCCCGCTCCGGTCTCAGTGGTCAACCCCTTGAGATTCTGCTCCTTGGCATAATAGGTCTGAGCGGCCGCTGTATTGAGCTTATGGCTTCCGGACGTATTGTTACCCTCAAACTTATAGTAAATGCGGGCCGGGGTCCCCAGTGCCTGCTCCAGTTCATACGCACGAACGATCGGGGAAGGTCTGTAGATCTTATAGAAATCAAGGACCGGGCCGGGAATATCGATGTAGCGCGTGGTATTGTCGCCCTCCTGCTTGGCGAGTTCCGTGCAGAAGATCGGAAGAAGATCCTGCGGTTCAACGGGCTTCATTGTACCCGGATTGATGTACGGATCGTGCATTTCCTTCATATCCGCACGAACGTTATACCACTGGGTCGGCATCTGATCTTCGGTCAAAAACACTCTCTTCGGTACTTTACGTGACATTGCTGACTCCTTTCCTCGCCGCTTGTGCTTTTCGAAAAGCAACGGCATGCCCTCATCGGGCAAATCTCAAATAACGCTTGTTTGGGGCAAACAAAAAGCTCTCATCCCATATATGGGACAAGAGCATAACGCCTGCGGTACCACCCAAATTGACCGTGATCATGAGGCACGGCCCACTTAATCCGCGTCGATTCGACGCGCTTCCCTGATAACGGGTGAAGTCCCCGTCAGCGACTACTCGACTCGTGCGAAGCACTCCTCTTTCGGACTGCCCTCTCAGGCCCATTCTCTCTTCCGTCCGTGCCCCGGTTCCATCCCCCGCGGCTCTCTGTTCCGGACTTAACGAAAAGATACTCTCCCTGATCAAAGGTTTGATATATCTGTACGGTGAAGTATGCAACACACCGGAAAACTTGTCAAGTATGATATACTCAAAAACGAGGTTAACTGATGAATAAAGACTATTCCGAGCACGTAAGCGCCCTCTTTTCGTGGTACGACGCCAACCGTCGGGACCTGCCGTGGCGTTCGGATCGCGATCCTTATAAATCATGGATTTCCGAGGTTATGCTTCAGCAAACGAGGGTAAGCACCGTCATTCCCTACTTCAACCGTTTCGTGCAAACCTATCCCGATATTCCGACATTGGCCGTTGCAAATCCGGACAGTGTATACAAGTCTTGGGAGGGCCTCGGTTATTACTCCAGAGCGCGCAATCTGATCGCCGGCTCACGCTATATCGTCGAGAATCACGGCGGTGTATTTCCCCGCCGAAAAAACGAAATACTCTGCATTCCGGGCATCGGTCCCTATATCGCGGCCGCGATTCTTTCCATGGCTTTCGGTGACCCGGAGCCTTCCGTTGACGGGAACCTCATCCGTGTTATTTCCCGCCTTCACGCGCTTTCCGGTCCGGCCGATTCCGGAGTCACCCGTAAGCACATCACCTCATTAGCCCGGGAAATGATATCCGATAAACGACCGGGAGACTTTAATGAGGCAATGATGGATGTCGGAGCCACGATTTGCACTCCGAAATCTCCCTCCTGCGAAACTTGTCCCTTTCAATCTCTTTGTCTTGCGGCTCGCGACGGAAATTGGGAACGTTATCCGGGTCCCAAGAAATCATCATCGGTACCCTCCGTTTCTTTAACGATCTGCGCTGTGATCCTTGACGGCCGGGTTCTGATACGAAAAAGACCGGAGACCGGTCTTCTTGCGGGGCTTTACGAATTTTTCTCCTTCCCGGGACACCTTTCGGAAGCAGAAGCGTTGCGGGCGGTTTTTTCGAGCATAACTTTGTCAAACAAAACAACGGCACTCGTGGAAGCTCTGCCGAAGGCGCAGCACCGGTTTTCCCACTTGATCTGGGATATGCAAGGGTATCGGGTGGTTCTCGAAAAGAATCGGACCGGCGCTCCCGTTTGCTTCTCCCTTTCCGACGCCGATGCGGAAACCGGATGTTTTCATACACCCGTGGACGCCCGCAAACTTGCTTTTCCCACCGCCCTCCGCGTCTATACGGAAGCAGTGCTCGGTCTTAAACACGATGTAAAAGAATAACATCGCAAATCGATTGACGAACAAATGCTACGGTCTCCGAAATAAAAATGAATACCAATCTCCCTTTTTATTCGCTTCAACGCATTCATACCCGTCAGTTTTATATGTATTCAACAGGTCAGCACTTCTGTGATCAATGATTCCGGATATCAGAAGAAGGCCTCCCGGAGCAAGGTAATTCGTAAACTTCGGACACAGATCCGTGAGAACGTCGGCAATGATGTTGGCGACGATGAGTGAATAATCTTTCCGGACTGCATCGTCAAGCACCCCGTCGTGCACATATACATCGGCGTTGTTCGCGCGTACATTCCCGGATGCTACGATCACGGCGCTCCGATCGATGTCGATTGCCTCGACGTATCCCGCACCGAGTTTGCTTGATAATACGGAAAGTATTCCTGAGCCACAACCCAAATCAAGAACCCGATCCCGCCCGGACACAATACGATCGATTATTTCGGCACACATCGCGGTCGTCTCATGTGTACCCGTTCCGAAAGCAGATCCTGGATCCATACGAATAACAATTTCCCCCTCGCCTGCCTCGTACTCTTCCCATGACGGACATACTATGACTCGATCCGATACACGAAAAGCCTTATAGTCCTTCTTCCAATTATCCGCCCACTCCTCCTCCCGGAGGGTGGAAGCAGTCACTTCCCCTGTCCCGATCGGGAGAAACTCGGCGATATTTGAGAGGCGGCTCTTAATTGTCTCGTGAATATCTTCCTGCAGAAATAATGACCGGGGAATATCGGCGTAAAGCTCTCGTTCCCGGCTCCCGGGGCTCGTTCTTCCGCTCGGATCGGAGGCCTGCAACATGGATCCGATGATCGGGAAATAGGCCTGTATCAGAACTTCGGAACCGAGTGATTCGATAAAATCATCATCAGCGAATGCCAATGAGTTCGGATCCTCAAGGATCGCTCGCATGTCCGAAGGATCCGATACGGAAACTCCGCTCGCGCCCAATTCCTGAAGCATATCGCAAACCGCGTCGGATGCCTCACCGGTCGTCTTTATCGAAAAAACCGTCCATTTCGAATCAGATACCAAAGATTTCCTTCACTTTCTGGAAAAAATTGTTTCTCTTCAGATAATTCCGGTCTGAGAGCGTGTCTTCGAATCTTTTGAGAAGCGTTTTCTGCTCTTCTGTCATATTGGTCGGCACCTCTAGGATGAAACGACAAATATGATCTCCCCGGCTCGTCGGCCGGTTCTTATTGGGAATACCTTTCCCGCGAAGTGTATACGTGTCAAAGGGTTGCGTTCCCTCCTTGATTCGTGTTTTGATCTTGCCGTCGATCGTCGGAATATCAATCTCGGCTCCCAGCGCCGCTTGCATGTAGGTGATCGGCATATCACAATAGGTGTTGACCCCTTTTCGATCGAAAACCGGGTGCGGCTTCACCTTGAACTGAACGTAGAGATCCCCGTAAGGACCGCCGCGCAAGCCCGGCTCGCCTTCTCCTTTGATCGGCAACATATCACCGGTATCCACTCCGGCGGGGACATGAATTTTGATGTCTTTTTTCTTCGCGCGTCTTCCTCGACCTCCGCAGGATGCACAAGGATTACGGATAACCGATCCCGTTCCTCCGCATGCCGGACAATCACGGGTAACCATCGTAATGCCGAACAGCGTCTGTGATTGTTGTTGTACGCGACCGGAGCCCTTACAGGAAGGACATGTTTCCGGAGAGGATCCGGTTGCGGCACCGGATCCCTTACATGTATCGCAAATATCTTCTTTTGAAATTGTAATTGTCTTATCAACACCAAAAGCGGCCTCCATGAAGTCGAGAGCCAAACCGTATTTGAGGTTGTCCCCCTTCTCGGGACCGGTCCTTCTTCTTCCGCCGCCAAACGCTCCCCCGAAAATCGATCCGAACAAATCTCCGAGATCGATATCGACGCCCGAGAAACCGGAAAATCCTTGCCCATCCATTCCGGCGTGGCCGAATTGATCATATTGTCGGCGCTTTTCGGAATCGGAAAGAACGGCATATGCCTCGTTCGCTTCCTTGAACTTGGCCTCCGCCGCCTTATCGTTCGGATTCAGATCCGGATGATACTGCTTCGCGAGTTTCCGATAAGCCTTCTTCAGATCCTCATCCGAAGCGCTCTTCCCGACTCCGAGAACCTCATAATAATCACGCTTTTCTGCCAAAGACGTGCCCTCCTCGTTATTTCGTCCGATCAGTCAAGCCAAGGCATGGATACGGCACTTCTGCCGATCCATGCCCCGACCCGACGAATATGAATCAGAAATCTCCGCCGGCATTCTTAAAGCCATCGCCGTCGGCTCCGGGCTCCTGATAACCCGTATAGTCATCCGGATTCGGGGCCGCTTGTCCGGGCTCCGCGTTCGGTTGCTGATAGAGTTTCTCGCTGATCTTGTAGAAGGCTTGCTGAACCGCCTCGGTTTCCTTCTTCATGTCTTCATAATTATTGACGCTGATGGCCTGCTTCAGTCTGCCGAGTGCATCTTCAACGGGCGCTTTATCCGCCGCTTCGACCTTGTCGCCCAGCTCATTCAGAGTTTTCTCCGTCTGGTAAACGGAAGTCTCCGCGTGATTCTTGGTCTCGACCTCTTCTTTTCTCTTGGAGTCTTCGGCGGCGTGCAATTCCGCTTCCTTGATCGCGTCTTTGATCTGATCCTCGGTCATATTGGTGGATGCTGTGATCGTAATTTTCTGTTCGCGTCCCGTACCCATATCCTTGGCCGTTACGTGAACGATACCGTTCGCGTCGATATCAAAAGTGACCTCGATCTGTGGTACCCCTCTCGGAGCGGGTGCGATTCCGTCAAGGATAAAATTGCCGAGTGTTTTGTTGTAAGATGCGATCTCACGCTCACCCTGAAGAACATGTACGTCAACCTGCGTCTGTCCGTCCGCCGCCGTAGAAAAGATCTGACTTTTCTTGGTCGGTATGGTGGTGTTGCGCTCGATCATTTTGGTAAACACACCACCTTGGGTCTCGATGCCGAGCGACAGGGGGGTGACATCCAGAAGCAGAAGACCCTTCACGTCTCCGGTCAGAACCGCAGCCTGAATTGCCGCTCCGATGGCGACACACTCGTCAGGATTGATTCCTTTGAACGGTTCTTTTCCGAAATACTTCTTGACCGCATCTTGAACCGCAGGAATACGTGTCGATCCGCCGACCAAAAGGATCTTGTGAATATCGCTCGGCGTCATGTCGGCATCCGACATCGCGCGTCTTAAGGGTTCCATCGTTTTCTCGACCAGATCATGTGTCAACTCATCAAACTTTGCACGGGTCAGTGTGATGTCCATATGTTTGGGCCCGCTGGCATCCGCTGTAATATATGCCAGATTGATATTTGAAGTTGCTACTCCGGACAGCTCGATTTTGGATTTCTCGGCGGCCTCGCGAAGTCTTTGCATTGCCATCTTATCCGCGCGCAAATCAACTCCCTGATCCTTTTTAAAGGTATCCACGAGGTAATCCACTACTTTTGCGTCGAAGTCGTCACCACCCAACCGGTTGTTGCCGGCCGTAGCCAAGACTTCAAAAACTCCGTCGCCGATTTCGAGAATTGAGACGTCGAAAGTTCCGCCACCCAAGTCAAACACCAGGATTTTCTGATCCGTTTCCTTGTCCAGGCCGTACGCAAGTGAAGCTGCGGTCGGCTCATTGATGATTCTCAGCACCTCAAGCCCGGCAATTTTACCCGCATCTTTTGTAGCTTGTCTTTGCGAGTCCGAGAAATACGCGGGAACGGTGATTACCGCCTGTGTAACCGGCTGTCCGAGATAAGCCTCGGCGTCGCTCTTCATCTTCCCGAGGATCATCGCGGAAATCTCCTGAGGAGAATATTCTTTGTCATCAATTTTGACCTTGTAGTTCGAGCCCATCTCTCTTTTGATCGATTGTACCGTTCGATCCGGATTGGTGACCGCTTGTCTCTTTGCGACCTGTCCGATCAGCCTCTCGCCCGTCTTCGAAAACGCAACTACCGAATGCGTTGTTCGATTGCCTTCCGGATTCGGTATGACGACGACCTCGCCGCCCTCCATAACCGCTACACATGAATTCGTTGTTCCTAAATCAATTCCAATTACTTTAGCCATATACTTATCCTCCGTTTATGCTCTTTTATTCATGATTTGATCGACAATTCCGTACTTGACGGCTTCTTCCGCGTTCATCCAATTGTCCCGGTCCATGTCCTTCTCGATGGTCTCAAGCTTCTGTCCGGTCATTGCGGACATCAACTCATTCAAACGCCCCTTGGTCTTCTGGATATGCTTAGCCGCGATTAATATGTCGGTCGCCTGACCTTGTGTGCCGCCGGAGGGCTGGTGGATCATGACCTCCGCATTCGGAAGAATGAAACGCTTGCCCTTGGTACCGGCCGCCAAAAGAAAAGCGCCCATCGATGCGGACATGCCCATACATATCGTCTGAACGTCCGGCTTGATGTGATTCATGGTGTCAAATATCATCAGCCCGTCCGACACGGATCCGCCGGGGCTGTTGATGTAAAACTGAATATCCTTATCCGGGTCCTCCGCCTCCAAAAAAAGCAGTTGCGCGGTAATGAGGCTTGCGGTAATGTGATTGACCTCCTCAGACAAAATAATAATTCTTTCTTTCAAGAGTCTGGAAAAGATGTCGTAGGCGCGCTCACCTCTGTTTGTCGTCTCAATAACGGTCGGGACCAGGTTGGACTTGATGGTTTCTGTGCTCATTCTCTTTCTCCTTTATATCTAGTTTGCGACTTTAACGACCGAATAGCGGATCACTCTGTCCTTGGTCCGGTAGCCCTTCTGGAAAACCTGTGCGACACACTGTTCGCCGAACCCCTCATCCTCGACATGCATGACGGCCTCATGGATATTCGGATCAAAGCATCCGCCTTCCGTGCAGTCGATTTCGGTTACTCCGAACTTCGCCAAGACCTCCGTGATCTGCCGATGGATCATCTGAACACCCTCGGCGACCTTTACTGCCGTATCCTCGGAATTGGGGTCCGAAAAACACATTGCTCTTTCCACATTGTCGATCACCGGAAGCCATTCCTTCGTGACCTCGGCGACAGCATCCGCGTAAAGTGCCTCACGCTCCTTCTGAGAACGCTTCCTGAAATTCTCATACTCTGCAAGAAGCCTTACATAACGATCCTTCATTTCGGAAATCTCGGAATTCAGTCGTTCCTCATGCGCCGTTTTATCGGACTTTTTGCCTTTTTTGTCGCTCTTCTGATCCACGCCTGTCTCCGCAGACCCGGTCGAATCCGTTTCCGTTGCGATCGACTGATCCTCTGTCTCATTCCCTTCGGAATCGCAAGCCTTATGCGCCTGTGTCTCACCGTGTGGTCTCTTTGTCATATCAAAATCCTCCGTTCAATTCTTTCAATCGATTCATCTGATTATTAATTACCTCACGTACAAAACTGATTTGTGAGATAACCTTTGAATATTCCATGCGTTTCGGCCCGATAACCCCGATATTACCCGCAATCCGATCACCCACATTATATGTGGTGGTTACAAAACTACAATCCGAAAGACCCTCGATCGATATCTCTTGCCCGATCCGGATCATATAAGTAGCCCTTTCATTGTCCATTGACAATTCGTTAACATATCCCGAGACAATACCGTCCGTTGCCAATGTATCGAAAAGACTTCTGGCTTTGCTGATATTGCTGAATTCCGGAAGAGACAACATTCGATTGGTACCGTCCATGTATAGTTCAAGATTATCGGCTTGTTTAATTGCAGTGTATGCCTCGTACAAAATCTGGTTCAGAAGAGACTCGGGAACTTGCGACTCCTTTGCCGCCGACGCGACCGTCACCAATGTAATTTCTTCCAGCGGTTTCCCGCTTAGACCTGACTCAATCGAATTCGAAATCAACGACAACTGCTCCGGAGTCAGATAATCCGGAATTCTTACCAATCGATCCTTGACGATACCGGCGGAGAGTACGACCACGACCAAAACCTTCCCCGGTTCGATCATCATCATTTTAAGTTGCTTCAGATAACTCTTGCGAAGCCTTGGAGTTAATGCAAGAGAAACGAATCCCGTCTGCTCCGACAAGGTGCTTGATGCTTTCTTCAGAAGACCGGCCAGCTCGTCGAAACTGTCACTCAGTCTACTCTTGATTTGCTCTCCTTCTTCATCCGAAAGCTGATCCACCCTCATCAGCGAGTCAACATATTCTCTGTAGCCCTTGTCCGACGGAACCCGTCCGGAAGACGTATGCGGTTGCTCCAGATAACCCATTTGCTCCAAATCGGCCATCTCGTTGCGAACCGTTGCGGAACTGACTCGAAAATCATGCCGTTGAATAAGAGAGTTCGAAGCGACCGGCTCTGCCGTCGAAACATAATCGTCGACGATTGCCTGGAGAATTTGCTTCTTGCGTTGATCCAAAGGCATTGCGGCCACCCCCTTCCAAACGATTCGGATTCGGACATGTCTGAATGCAAACTACCCTGAGACGCTCTTAGCACTCGCATTCATTGACTGCTAAAACCAATTTAGCACCATAGTCAAAGAATGTCAAATGGCAATTTGCGCAGATTGAATACCTTGTGTTGAATCGAGCCGATTTATACAAAACTTCGAAAAACTTCATTGGCATAATCCAGTCCCGGTTCGCTCAGGCAAATACGGTCCGGAGTCTTTTCGATCAATCCGCGACGCGATAAATCATCCAGTTGCAGTTTGAATACAAGCGCCATATCGGCTCCGAATCGATCGGAAAACTCCCGTCCCGATACTCCGTCCAACAGCCGAAAACCGAGAAGCATGAATTCTTTCATTGCCTCCTCCCGGTCAATCAAAATACACTCATCCGTCAGCAAATTGAGGTCAGGGCTCTCCGACGAGAGCAAATCAACATAACGCCGTATACTTACCGTGTTTCCGGATCTCATCCCGTTTGTATACGAGTGTGCTCCACAACCGAAGCCGTAATACGGAAGGGCTTTCCAGTAAACCGTGTTGTGTCGGCTCAAGAATCCGGGCAAAGAATAGTTGCTGATTTCATAATGAATATAGCCTTCACCGATCAGAATACTTCGAAGACTGTGATACATTTTCCGTTCCTCATCTTCGGAAGGAAGAAGTTCCGGGTTATTCATATATCGGGCATGATAAGGCGTCCCCTCTTCAAGCCCGAGCGAATAGCAGGATATATGGGGCACGCGCTTCTCAGTCAGAAGGAGAACGGATCGCTCCGCGTCAGACCGGGTTTGGCCGGGAACGCCAAGCATCAGATCGCAGGAAACATTCCGAAACCCCGCCTCGAAGCAGGTATCAACGGATCTTAGCGCATCCTCGGCGGTATGAATTCTGCCCAGGTTCCTCAGTATATCGTTCGAAAAGCTTTGTACGCCGATCGAAATACGGTTTATCCCGGCTTTTCGATAACCCGAAAGAGACGCGAGGCTTACCGTACCCGGATTAACCTCAAGTGTTATTTCAGCGGTCTCATCGACAGCAAATGAAGTCCGGAGTGTGTTCATGATCAAATCAACGCTCTCGGGAGCAAGAAGAGACGGAGTTCCGCCTCCGATATAAATCGTTGTTAACGGTCCGCCGGGCACCCTGTCGGCCGTAATTTCGATTTCCCTGATCAGCGACGTCACGTAAGGGCGAATCAAGCCGAAGTCATGATCCGAGGATACAAAGTCGCAGTAAGGGCATTTACGAACACAAAACGGGATGTGAATGTACGCGGCCGAAATCCTGTTCATCGGCCGTGACTCTCCAATGTCTTCTCGATCATGTAGGAAAGGTATGAACGAAATCGCTGAAAACTCGGAGAAGCATTCCTGTCCGGCTCCATATACTCTGATATCCTCTGGGCCCAATCATGCTTATATTGGCCGATTGCCGGGTAACCGACGCGAATGACTCGTTCAGCCTTTGCGCCGAGTATACTCCGACAAAGGATTTCCCAAGTCCCGCAAACGCTGTCTTGTCGGTATTCGTCGAGCACGGACATATTTGCTTCCGGGTACGCGCGCATCAGTGCCGACTTATCTCCGATCAGCCATGACTCGGTTTCTTCGACGCACAGACCGACCACAGAATGAAGAGCAGGAGCATGCTTCCGGCATAATGAAATAAGTCTGTCCCTAAGTTCACCGGGGGAATGATAGTCGGAATCCATGATCACAACCAGAACAGTTTCACTGCCTGCAAAAACGCGATCATACGCGCGGAGTTTCGCCGGCAGAAGATCCAAAAGACCGGAGGCCTGCGCCTTGGGGGCCTGATAAGGATTGGACGGAACATCCCCTCTGCCGCGATGCGGGCGGATCCTAATGTTGTAGTCCGAAACCAAAGGATCAATGATTTTACTCATCAGTCGACTCACCATAACGGCTCCCGACCGATCTTCCGTCAAAACTTCAAAACGCATTCCGTCTCTCCGATTCAGTCGTCAAAGTGTCCCGAATACCAAATCGCACCCATACCGACTCCCTGATCGTACATTTCAGATACGATCGGATCAGAACCGGCGCATCGGATATCCGTGGAATCCGCATCATCCTCATCGCTCCTTTTAAATATCCACACCTCTTTCGGCGAAACCGATTCGAGAATATATGGGTTATGAGTCGAAAAGATGATTTGAGAATAAGGGTGACGAATTGTATAATCCCGAAATTCACCCGATAAAACATCAACCATATCATGGTACAACTCCAAATCGGGAGTTTCAACACAGATCATCGGCCTTGGGACGGGATCATTCAGCAAAAGAAGATACAGGAAAAGCCGATTGGGGCTGTCCCGGAAATCGTCGGGAAGCTTATCCTTGACTTTTCCGACGGTCGGAATCCTTTCCGTGATACGCTCCATCAGCCGATGATAGTGTCGCGGATCATCGCTTTTTAAAAACTCAAGGACGTTATTCACGTTGGACCCGTCACTGTTCAAATGCTTATGCCCGCCCGGCGCAATCTGCTGTTTGCCGCCGTTTCTTCCTTTCGGATTACTGAACCGGCAGAAATACCAGCGGGTAATCTCTCTGTGAAGCGCATTCAAAATCGCGCACTGGGTAATATTCCCGTAAGATCTCAACGCGGAATGACGGGGGTCCGAAAGGCTCGCGTCGATGAGAATATCGTTGAACATGACCTTTCCTTTTGCATCGGTCATATCGAGGACCACAATGTGGTCCGCTTTCTCCGGTCGTGTGCTGTAAATCACTTTTTCCGACTGATAGGACGGTTTACCGTTCGCGTCCGGAACCAAAGCGAATTGATACGCAATATAGTATTCGTTCGGGAGTGTCGGGTTGTGGCCGTTTGACATCAGGAACAACAGCTCAAACTCCATGTGATCCGCGCCGGTGCTCAAGAGCCTTGAAAACCCGGGTCTATCCCGGACCACCGACGCTTCCGCGCAACCCTTCGAGAGAGAGTCAGAAATAAAAGAAAGACAATCGAAAAACGAGCTTTTTCCCGATTGATTGCGACCGATCAAAGCGTTTAGGTTGCTGAGCGGAATAGCCTGCGAAATCCCCGCGGGTACGGCTTGAGCATTATTGACCGTACCGGTTAAAAAATCCTCGAGAAGAGCTCCCGCTCTGTCGTCGAGGAAAAGTGTGTAATTCCGGATTCGAATCCCCAATAGCATCGGAAATCTCCTGTCTATTTCAATTCTTTTTTATTCTTCTGCACCTTCACAAGCATCTCCGTCAACTGATTTTCAATCTCCGTCAATCTCTGTCTTGCATAATCGGTCGAAGCGACACGAATCTGCCAAGCCGCCTGATTCGCCTGGTCAATCGTTGTTTGGGCCATTTCACGGGCACGTAGTGTAATCTCATGTTCATCCGTCATAATTGCTGAGCGTTGCTCGGTCTCACGCAATATGCTCTCGGCCTTTTGACGGGCACTCGCGACTATTTGGCGGTTCTGTTCGACGATCCATCGGGCTTGTCGAACCTCCTCGGGCAGATTCTCGCGAATTTGGTTGATCCAATATAAAACATCCTGTCGGTCCACGACACAGTTGTCGGAAAACGGGAGCCCCTTGGCTTGCGTTACCGTCTCCTGCAGTTGATCAAGCAAATCGAAAAGGTCCGTCTCGCTTGAGCGATTGGATCGTGTATCCTGTCCCCCGTACTCCTCCATTAAATCTTTGCCTTCCTTTCCGCAATTTTGGATCGCACGAAATCAACGATCCGCGGATTCACCATTCTGGATATATCCCCGCCGAAATAGGCGACTTCCTTGATTGTCGAGGAACTGATAAACACCATTTCCGCACTGCACGGCAGAAGAATAACGTCGTATTCCGGCAATAACAGTTTGTTCGCCGCTGCCATCTCTGCTTCGATTCGAAAATCAGACTCGCCGCGAAGACCTCTGACGACGGCGGACGCATTAATCTGACGATATAAATCGACCAAAAGTCCGTCATGGAAAATCACTTCGACTCCATCCACTTCGGACATGCACTCCTTCGCCATGGAAACACGTTCTTCCGCAGAAAAAACGGGTTCCTTTCCACGGTTATTCAAAACAGCCACAATCAGGCGGTCACACAACTTAACCGCACGCTTGGCGATGTCCTGATGCCCCAGGGAAAACGGATCAAAGCTCCCGGGGAACAAAAAGGTCTTCACTTTCCGATTACTCCCCCAAAATTGTTCTATCTGTAAAGAATGTTAGCAGAGTCAATCCGTACTTACAACGTCTGGTCAATGTCAAGTTGATTACATTTTTTTGGAGGTCAACATCCGATGAATGCTCGATAATTACCATGCCTCCCTTTTCGAGAAGTCCGTACCGGCCGATCAGGTCCGCTGTTTTCGACCATTGTTTTTCCGTTTCCGCATAGGGCGGATCCAGAAAAATCAGGTCGAATTTCCTGTTCTCCTCACCCAGCCTCCTTAGCGCCGATGAAATATCGGCAGAAATCACCTTGGCATCCCGCTCGGCATGGACCTTGCGAATATTGTCGCGGATTAATGCGGATGCCTCTCCCCTATACTCGACAAAAAACGCTTCCGAGGCTCCGCGGCTCAGCGCCTCGATCCCCATTTGTCCGCTTCCCGCAAAAAGATCCAGAAATCGGGCATCGGGCGTTCGTGTCTGAATGATCGAAAAAAGAGCCTCCTTGACCTTGTCGGATGTCGGACGGGTATTCTCTCCTTTCGGAGCGGCAAGGTGGGTTCCTCTGTATTTTCCTGATACAACTCTTGGCATTGGTTCCTCCTATAATGGCGGATTGTCCATCTCCCGACCGAAGCGGCGCGTGAACGCATCGAACAAGCGAGCGGATTCTCCGGAGGTGAATCCGCCATCCTTATCGAATATACGGTCAACCATCTCTGAAATTCTCTCCAGAAGGCCTGCGTCGCGATAAAGATTCGCGATTCGAAGCGCGGGCAGACCGTGCTGCCGGGTTCCGAAAAAATCACCCGGCCCGCGGAGCTCGAGATCCTTTTCGGCAAGAACAAATCCGTCTGTCGTCGAACAAACCGTTTTGAGGCGTTTTGTCGCGAGTTCGTCCTCACTGTCGGATTTCAGGATGCACACCGACCGATGGGGACCGCGCCCGATTCGTCCGCGTAATTGGTGAAGTGTCGCCAGCCCGAATCGCTCGGCATTTTCGATCACCATCAGCGAAGCATTCGCATTATCCACACCCACCTCGATAACAGTCGTCGTCACCAGCAGATCGACGTTTCCCTCCGAAAAATCCCTCATGACCGTGTCTTTATGATCGGACGGCATTCCGCCATGTAGGAGAGCAACCCGGCAGGACGGAAATACACTGTTTCGGAAGAGTTCATATTGCTCGGTTACCGAGGCTATTCCCTCACTTTCCTCGTCCGACTCAATCTGAGGACAAACATAATAAACTTGTCGGCCGGCCTTCATCTGTCTCTTCATTATCTCATACACACGGCTGTCTTCGGCTGAATTGGCCAAATAGGTCTCGATCGGCATGCGACCCGAAGGCACGGATCGGATCACCGAAATATCAAGGTCGCCATATAGAATCATCGCCAATGTCCTCGGGATGGGAGTTGCGGACATAACCAATGTATGAAGATCTTCGGCGGAATCTGCCGATAATGCACCTCTCTGACGTACGCCGAAACGGTGCTGCTCATCGGTAATCAGAAGCGCTAGCGAATTGTATTCGTTTTTTTCGGACAGAACCGCATGCGTACCGATCAGTACTTTTGTTTCACCGCTTTTCAGCCTTGCCCTGATCTGCCTCTTCTCTGCGACACTCGTGCTCCCGAGCATCAGGTCCGAGCGGATTCCGACAATCTCAAAAAGATCCTTCAGATTCATGTAATGCTGATACGACAAAACAGAAGTCGGTGCCATGAATATACTTTGATGCCCGCACACCGCACACAGACACATCGCGGCAGCAGCGACAGCCGTTTTTCCGGAACCGACATCTCCCTGAACCAATCGGTTCATCGGCCGATTCGAAGACAGATCCATAGAAATTTCCAGAAATACGCGCTCCTGGTCTTCGGTCAGCTTAAACGGAAATGATCGGATAAATCGCTTCAGACTTTCCTTCGCCGCCCTGTCGGGACATATCGACTTTGCGTTTCCTTCAGAAGCCTTTTGGCGCTTAATCGCCTTCAAACCGCCGATGATCATGAACAATTCTTCGAAAATCAGTCGCTTTCGCGCTTCCTCTATTTCCGACGAATCCTGAGGCAAATGAATTTTTTCATATGCATAGGAAGCCGAGCAAAGGTGTTCAGACTTACGGACGGAGACCGGAATCGGCTCCGGCAGTTCGGACAATATCTCGGGAAGAACACGTTCGACCCACGCACGAACATTATTCTGCGTCAGTCCTTTCGTCATCGGATAAATCGGACGAATGCCCGGGATCTCATCGGTGCCCTCCTCGCGAAAATTCGGGTTAATCACCTCAAACGATTTACCGTCCCGCTTAATTTTTCCGCGGAAGAGATATGTGGTCCCGACCTCAAGCTTGGTACGATAGTACGGCTGATTAAACCATACCGCCTTAATCACTCCGGTTTCATCCGCAAGAACCGTCTGAATGACCGACAACCTGCCTTTTCGAAAAATGGACGGTTTCTGGCGAACGATCGCACAAAACGAACAGTCCTCCTTATCCCGCAACTCGGCGATCACACTTCGCTTCGTCCAGTCCTCGTAATCTTTGGGGAAAAGAGAAACCAAATCGTATGCCCGATAAACGCCCAACCGTCTCAGCATAGAAAGGCGATTCGGAGAGATACTCAGGCATTTTTCAATCGGTTGTTCCATAAGCAGAGTTTGGTCCGAAGGAACGGAATCATGACCGATTAGCATACAAGCAAACCTCACGTAACGCGCAGGCTTCGCATGAAGGCTTTCGAGCGGTACATACCGCCCGCCCGTGCGCGACAAATCTATGACCCAGTTTAATCCATTCGCTTTCCGGTATGCAAGCGGTCAGATCCTTTTCGATCTGCAACGGTTGATCGGAGTCCGTCAATCCGAGACGTTTGGCAACGCGCCCGCAATGGGTGTCAACAACGATCCCCGGGATACCGAAAAGTTCGCCCCGGATCAAATTGGATATTTTGCGGCCGACACCCGGAAGACTCTCCAGCTCCGCTCTTTCCGAAGGTATTTGGCCGTTGAAACGATGAAGCAACATGGCTGAAGTCGCGATAATCGCTCTCGACTTCGCGCGATATAACCCACAGCTCTTGATGTCCTCACCGAGAGCAGACTGATCGGCGTCGGCAAAATCACGCATTCCGGCATACTTATCGAAAAGCGTCTGTGTCAGCAAATTCACTTTCCTATCCGTGCACTGAGCCGAAAGGATACTGCGGACCAAAAAATGGAAAGAGTCTCCGTCGTCATCAAGCGAACAAACGGCATCGGGATAGAGTTTATGCAGTTCCCGAAGAATAATTTTTGCCCGTTCGGTTTTCCGCACTCAGTCCTTCCTTTCGCCGGGGCCGCTCAGCGTAAAAATGAAGTTGGATCCTCCGAGGTCCCGGCTGTCTTCCGCACGGATACCCTGCCCGTGTGCACGCAGAATTTCTTTGCAGATAAACAGCCCCAAGCCGGATCCGGTATCGGTTCGCGACTGATCAATTTTATAGAAGCTGTCAAAAATCCGGTTCTTCTGGTCATTCGGTATCCCGGGACCGGAATCCTCAACAGAGACAGTGATCAGATTCTCGCTCATTTCAAAGTACGTGGTAATCGCAATATTGCCGTCTCTCGGAGAAAACTTTATTGCATTCGTCAGAATATTATAGAGCACGCGGAGTATGGATTGGCGATTCCCGTACGCGAGCAGAACTCCCTTATCGTTTTCGAAAAGTTCGAGCTGAACTCCGAGATTCTTCGCGGTCAGTTGATTCTCCAGATTCGTCAGCGTCTCGCTTATTAGAGCATTGATGTCGAACAAATCCATGTTTTCCTTGCTGATATTCGCAAGCGAGGTCGCTTCAGTCATCGTATCGGTCAGCAACTGGATCCTTTCCACTTCTCCCTTGACGATTTGCATGTACTTCTCGATCTTATCCGGCGGGATGGTTCCATCCATTATTGCGGAAATAAAGCCATTTACGGACGTCAATGGGGTTCTCAGGTCGTGTGCGATGCTCGAGATAAAAACCCTTCGATCCGTCTCCTGGCGCTCCAGGCGCTCAATCATATCGTTCACAGCCGTAATCATCATACCGAGTTCGTCGACGATCAGATATTGAAAGGGCGAATCCTTGTCGATCTCAGAGTACTCGATGCGAGCCGACAAGTCACCGTGAGTGACTTTGCGTGCGGCATCGGATAACAGTCGGATCGGCTTGACGATCGCACGGGTCATTAAAGTAAACAGAATCAGCGCAATTGCAAAAGAGATACCGATCGGCAACGCGAGAACATTCGCGAGCATCGACATCGTCTGTTGTTCGACGTTAACGGAAGAATGCAGAAAAATGTATTGCCCCTCTTTGTTGATCGGATAGGAAGCCGTGATCCAATCGTTTCTCGAATCGGAAAACATACCTGTCTTGACGGTATTCTGAACGCCGCCTTTCGGTCCGAGGAAGGAATTCAGGTATTTTTCCGGAACATAGAATTCTCCTCCGCTATGCTCAAGTTGCTCCATGCTTTCCTTCGGGATATCCGACGCATAAAGGATCTGACCGCTTTCGTCTACGATCCATATTGTACAACCCAGAGATAAGCCGATCAGCATATCTGCTTCGTCCTGATTCAAGGCAAAGTGTTCCCGCCCGAGATCCGGCAAAACTTTTTGCAAGCGGACCGCCATATAGCGGGCGTCACTGTATACATCCTTGGATTTATCGGAGAGAAACGACGCGGATGTACGTTGATAGTATAAAAAACTTAAAACGCCGAAAACGAGAACCGTCGTCAGCGTCAAAGACACGATTGTCTTGATGTAGACCGAACTGCTTCTGTACTTATCCGCCATCGATGATTCGTCTCCTCGGTAAAAGCGCTCTACAGGGGTGACGATTCAAATTTGTACCCTACGCCCCAAACAGTCTTGATTTGCCAATTTACATCTCTTTTGGGATCTTCGATCTTCTCGCGAATCCTTTTCACGTGGACATCCACGGTTCGGGATTCGCCATAGAAATCATAGCCCCAGACGTTCTCAAGCAACTGTTCTCTGGTAAACACTCTGTTCGGGTGGGATGCGAGAAAAAAGAGAAGTTCGAGTTCCTTGGGCGGCATCTCGATTTCCTGATCCTCCACCAATACAACATAGCGCGCCTTGTCTACGACCAGACCCTTGTATTGAACCAATTCTCCGGGCTCCGACGGCTCTTGTTGAGGAGGCGGAGTCCCTTCCTTTTTCTCTGTACGACGCAGAACAGCCTTGACTCGAGCCAATAGTTCCTTCGGCTCAAACGGCTTCTGCACGTAATCGTCCGCTCCGAGCTCCAACCCGACGACTTTGTCCAGCGTGTCGGTTCGGGCGGTCAGCATAATAATCGGCACATCGGATGTTTTCCGGATCTCCCTGCAGATGTCATATCCGTCTTTTCCGGGTAGCATCAAATCCAATACAACGAGATCCGGGTTGGACGCCATAAAAGTATCTACCGCTCGTGCACCGGACAAGCAACTGATTACTGCGAATCCGTCCTTATCGAAATAGAGACGAAGCACTTCCACAATGTTGGGATCGTCGTCAACCACCAGTACCTTTTTCATCGTGCACCTCACTTTTGCTTAGCATTTCGTTCAGTTCCTCAAGAAAAGAGTTGACGTCTTTGAACTGTCTGTAAACCGACGCGAAACGAACGTAGGAAACCTCATCTATTTCTTTGAGCTTGGACATAACCAATTCTCCGATCTCCCGAGAAGAAATCTCCCGGTTTACGGTGCCCTGGATCTGTCCTTCGACGTAACCCAAGACCTCTCTCAACTGATCGTTGGAAACGGGTCTTTTCTCACAAGCCTTCAATAATCCGCTTAATATTTTGTCAGGATCAAAAGGCTCTCGTGCTCCGTCTTTCTTAACGACCAGAAGCGGGAGTGTTTCTATCTTCTCATATGTCGTGAAACGAGAAGCACACTTAATGCATTCACGACGCCTTCTGATTGCCGCTCCGTCTTCTGCCGGCCGGGAGTCAATGACCCGGTCCTCATCATGTCCGCAAAATGGGCATTTCATCGCTTATTCATCCAAATTATCATTATCGGTCAAGAACCAAGGAAGAACCTTGTTCTTCTTCTCGGGTGACGGACGCATCGGCGGTTCTTGACCTCTGGGCGCGGGCTGAGCCGAGGGCCGGTTCGGTCTTATCGGAGCGGAGCCTTGTGGAGGCTGTCCGGCAGGACGATTCTGGGGCGGAGCTACCTGTCTCGGTCCGGCGTTCTGCGGCGGATATTGACCGGGGCCGTAATTCGGTTTCATGCCCGAATTATCTCGCGGATATTGCTGAGGGCGTACCGGCTGTTGGTTTTGCTGAGGATAACCGGCATGCGGACGATACGGTTCTACCTGCGGGAATCCGGCGGGCACTTGAGGCTCCTGGCGTACCGGTTCTTTCGCTTCTACCGGATCACCGAAAAGGAACTGCGGCATATCGGGCTGTCTCTCCTGAGCCGGCTTCGCCGATCCCTTGCCGAAAGCGGAAGAAGGGCTCGAAGGAGCGCGAACGGGTTCGCGAATACCGGTAACCGGAGGATTATTTCTCGACAAAGTAGAAGTTGAAGGCTTATATACGGAAACAGGCTCGGATCCTTCGAATCCGGACGCGATGACCGTGATCATGATCTCATCTTCAAGGGTAGGATCAATCACGGCGCCGACGATGATATCTGCGTCTCCGGAGACCGCATCGCGTACAACCGACGCAGCATCATCAATTTCATGAAGCTTCATGTTTCTTCCGCCGGTGAAATTCAAGATAACGCCGCGAGCACCCTCAATGGTGGTATCCAGAAGCGGACTGCTGATAGCCTGTTTCACGGCAACCGAGGCACGGCTCTCGCCGGAAGCGCGGCCGATTCCCATATGGCAAACACCGGCATTGGTCATAACACGCCTGACATCAGCCAGGTCAAGGTTGATCAGTCCGGGGATCGCGACCAGATCCGATATGCCGGCGACACCGAATTTAAGAACCTGATCCGCCATGTTAAAAGCATCGTCAATAGATGTATTCTCGTCTGTAATTTCCAGAAGTTTATCATTGGCGACAACGATCAGCGAATCCACATATTTCTCAATTTCTCTGATTCCGCGCTCCGCATTCTGTAATCGCCGCGGTCCTTCAAAACGGAAAGGACGGGTAACGACGGCAACGGTCAGTATATTCAACTCACGGGCAATCTGAGCTACGATCGGAGCGGCGCCTGTTCCGGTACCGCCGCCCATACCTGCCGTAATGAAAAGCATGTCCGTACCCCGGATTGCTTGGGCGATTTCATCCTTGGATTCCTCGGCCGCTTTCTCTCCGACAGAAGGATCCGCTCCGCAACCAAGGCCGCGAGTAATCTTCTCGCCGATTTGGATCCGGGTCGGTGCCTTGGAGCGAGCCAACGCCTGATGATCGGTGTTTATTGAAATAAAATCGATTCCCTGAACGGCACTGTCGATCATCCGATCAACAGCATTACACCCGCCACCGCCGACGCCGACCACCTTAATTGCCGCAAACGGCTCTTCCTCCATCGAAAACCCGAGTCTATAATCTGACATGATCCATTCCTCCGTTTATTTCAAAAATGTTGCATACTAACACGTAATAATCAGCATTCGTTGTGTCATTTGTCATGATTCTACACTAAATATAGTGGTCAAGCAAGAGAATTTGACCATATATTTCAATCGTGTTACAAGATAGCCGGCATGTTATCTCCCCTCCTGTTAATCATAAATTAAGTGTTCTCCCGCAATGTATAATCCGCACCGGTCATGTCCAGAACACCGTTTTCGAGATACTCGATTTTGTTACCGGACAGTGCGTGTCTGAGCCAAGCCATATCCTCGCGAATATTCGTCAGCGATCCGATTTTTACGAGAAACTGATTCGCGGAACCGGCCGGTTTCACAGTCAGGTAATTGGTGTTATCACCGATATAGCGCACAGATACGATACAACTCATCAGATCATAGCCATTGTCCCCCGCTTTTACGGAGTCCGCGCTGAGAACAGCCCCGAGAATAATCAGGCATCGATTGAGTCCGCGATCGTCACTAAGTGAAATCGGTTTACCGAGAACCGCCGTGCGGACCGGGATACCATAAATGATCGGGACACCCTGAGGCGGCGATGATGTGCGGATATCCAGAATGTAGCCTTCCGTATCGATCACGGCGAAGCCGTCAGGAACATCAAGATACGCAATTTTATAACGCTCTTCAATTGATATTCGGACTGTAGACGGAATCTCGGCTTCAACACGAATGTTTTTGATGTATGGAAATTGTTTGGTCAAACGGTCTTCCACTCCACCGTATCTCATCGAAAACAATCGAATGATCCCACCTCCGAGACGCGCCATCAGATGATCTCCTTTTGAAATCTCGCTTGCGTCCGCGACCCCGATTGGGTCGATCGTTACGTTTCCTTCAACAATAATGTTTTCAACTCGGAAAGCAGGCAGAAACAATAGAAGAACCGCTCCGAACAAAAATACAAGCAGAATCGCGAGCAGAATAACTGATCCCTTGCCGGGGTGATGACTCACAGACCGGGATTTCCGTTTCTTCTCGGATATAAATATGGTGCTTGACAAAGCTATTCCCCCGTTAAACGATTACTATTTTCGCAAATGTCCAGGACGATTTGTGCAATTTTTGTGTCGGAGCCGGCGATATGAAGTTTGGCGGCGTTTCGACCCATATCCGATCCATAACTGCGATTTTTAATGAATTTTTCCGTTTCTCTCGCAAGGCGCTCCGCGGAGAGTTCAGAATCCGGTATGCAAATGCCCGCACCCGCTTCCGTGAATTTCTTTGCATTGTACGTCTGATGGTCTCCCGCAGCGTACGGGTACGGTATCATGATCGAAGGCACTCCCACAGCGGCAACCTCGGCGCAGGTAATCGCTCCGGCACGACAGATGATCAGATCCGCGGCAGCCATATACAAGTGCGTGTCATCAATGTATTCATAGATTTCCGCACCGACGGACCGGTCCGTCATCTCCGCCTTAAGTTCCGGATACTGCTGCTTTCCGGCCGACAAGACAATCCGGACGCTCTTTGTTTCGAGTTGATCGAAAAGTCCCGTAACCGCACGATTGATCGTTTTGGATCCCAGACTTCCGCCCATTGCCAAAATCAAAAACTCTTCCGGCCGGAATCCGAGCATTGCGCGACAGGATAATCTTTCTACGCTGTTGAATACTTCCCGGATCGGGTTTCCGGTATATACTACACGTTTTGCCGACCGAAAGTAATCCTCCGTTCCCGGAAATCCGGTGCAAACAACCGCTGCTTTTCGAGACATAAACCGATTGGATCTTCCTGGAAAAGCGTTTTGCTCATGTAAAATCACAGGCACTTTCATTTTTACGGCCGCCGAAACCAACGGACTGCAAACATAACCACCGGTTCCGATTACGGCATCGGGCTTAAACTCGCGAATCAACTCGACACATCTGCTTCTTCCGGCCCGGAAATCGCTCAACGCCTTGAATGTTTTCTTGGATAAGCCGGAAGGCAATCCACTGGCTCGAATTTCGTGCATATGATACCCGGCTTTCGGGATCAATTCGCTTTCGATACCTCGGGCGGTACCACAAAACTCAATCGTACTGCCCGGCGCCTCTTTTCGTATTCTGTCAGCAATGGCGATCGCGGGATAAACATGTCCGCTCGTACCGCCGCCCGCGGCAAGGATCTTAACTTTCATTTTTGTCTCCTCACTCGATAATGGTCAGTGTTTTACGGCTGACTCCTGATCTCGATACCGAAAGAAGGAGTCCGACCGCGATCAGAAAAAACAAATTCGCCGATCCTCCCGCACTGAAAAACGGAAGTGTAATGCCCGTAGGGGGCACGACTCCCATTGCCACTCCGATATTCAAAAAAGCCTGTAAGACAATCAGTGTCGTATAGCCGACAGCCAAAATCCTCGGAAAATCGCCTTTTGCTTTCCATGCGATCAAGAGTCCGCCGCATAAAAAAGCCCAGAATAACGCAATAATCGAGAGACCTCCGATAAACCCCAACTCCTCGCACGCGATCGCAAAAACAAAGTCATTGTGCGCTTCCGGTAAATACATAAACTTCTGTCTGCTGTTGCCGAATCCGACACCGGTGATCCCCCCGGACCCGATTGCGATGATCGACTGACGATTCTGATAGACTTCGTTTTCGTCCGCGGCCTCGGTCTCACCCTCCCGTTTGTCGTCCGGGTTCTGTTCGGAGTTTAACGTCGCAAATATATTCAGGCGTGTCCCGACATGCGAAAAGTTATCCGCAAGTTTCTTCTTGTCCGATTCCTTCGCGAAAATCATAAACGCAGAAAGCGCAACGACAAAAACAAGCAGCAATATGATTCCGCCGTAAAACCACGATCGAAGCTTGATACCCGATACAAAAAAACACACCGCAGTAATGACAAGCACAATAATGAAACATGACATGTGCGGTTGCATAACCACAAATGAAAGGCAAATCAGTATCGCCATAAACGGCAGTGCCAAATCAACAAATCCGTCGAATATCCCCTGCACCTTCGGATTCGCACATCGTAGCTTGCCCGCTTTTCTCAATCGAACGATAAACGACCGGTAACCGGCGATACAAAAGACGATTGCGACCTTCACAAACTCTGAGGATTGAAAGGTTCTTCCGCCGATTTCCAGCCATCTTCGAGATCCGCCGTACACCGCGCCAAACTTCCACGTAATCACAGCGAGAGCCAACGCAAGCACATATGCAACGATAAAAAACGGCAAATGGTCGAAAACGCGGATAGGAATGAAAAGTAATACCAATACGATACCGATACCCAACAGCGTCCACTGAGCTTGATTCATGACGTAATAGAGCGGATTTTGCTCCATCGCATATCCACGCGACATACTGGCTGAAAAGAGCATGATCATGCCGTAACAAATCAAAACGAAGGTTAAGAGCAAAACCGGAATATTCATCCGATACGGACTTTGAACCTCTATTACATCGGCTTTTCGCTCCAGAAGAGATTTGTCGACTATATTATTCATGATCGTTCTTCCTTTTCGACGGAAATCGGTCCGCCGTCCAAACGAATGATCGCTTCGGAGACAAGATCGAACCGGAAAGAATGGGAAGCCTTGCATAAGATCACATCGTCTGGCAAGAGATCTCCGATCAAGACATCTGTGAGCTGATCTCTGTCTGCAAACACCTTCACCGGTATCCCGGGGCGAACGGACAACGCTCCTTCACGGACCTTTTCGGCAAACTCTCCGCATACATAGATACAATCAATGCCGGATTCAGCGGCCCCCGCTCCGATCTCATAATGTAATTCGGAAGCGTACCCTCCGAGTTCAAGCATTCCGCCGATCGCTGCGATTTTCCTTCTCGCGCCCGAAATCATCGCAACATTCTCAAACGCCGCCATCATCGACTCCGGACTCGCGTTATAAGCATCATCACAAACCGTGAACCGTTTGGTCTGAATGATTTTCCCGCGTCCACTCATCGGATGGTAGTTTTGTAATGCGAGACAGGCTGACTCCGGATCCACGCCCGCAAATCGGGCGCACATAATCGAAATCATCGCGTTCTTGATGTGATGTCTGCCCGTCGCCCGGATACGAAGGCTGATTGTTTGCTCGGTTTGTTTATCGTCGACAATCACGGCATCGAAGGATGTACCCGTTTCGCTCATAACCATGCGGTCAGCGTGCACACAAAAATCGGTTTGTAAAGTTTCACACGACTTTGCCGTCCAGGCTGCGGCAGCCAATTGCCGCCAACGACGATTCGAGGGCTCTGAAACATACCCGGAAAGAAACGGATCATCTCCGTTTATAATCAAAATGCCTTCCGGCCCAAGCCCTTCGCAGATTTCCATTTTTGCGGCCAAAATACTCTCCCGGCTACCGAGCAACTCGATGTGCGATACCCCGATATTCGTTACAACTGCGATATCAGGGGCGGCAATCCCGGTGAGAACGCGAATTTCCCCCAATTGCCTCATACCCATTTCGAGTACGATTATTTCCGTGTCTTCCGGTGCGGCCAGGATCGTTGACGGTAACCCGATTTCATTATTGTTGTTTGCTGTTGTAACGTGTGTTCTGTAAGATGACGCCATGGCCAATGCGATCATTTCTCGGGTCGAAGTTTTTCCGACACTGCCCGTAACGGCAATCACTTTACAACCGAGTCTTTTTCGACGGTATTTTGCCAAATCCTGATATGCCTTGAGGGTGTCCGGAACAATGATACCAACGGATTGCTCCGGCAGACACGCTTCACGGGAGATCATAAATACCTTTCCCCCCTTGTCTGAGACTTCTTTACAGAATTGATGTCCGTCAAAATGTTCTCCGACCAGGGCGACAAAGAGATTTCCGGGTTCGACGGCACGTGAATCCGTGCATACTCCGGATATTGTAATGCTTTCATCCTTAATACCGGTACGATTTATCGCTAATCCGCCGACGGCGGATGCTATTTCTTTCAGCGTAAACTCTGCCATGATTATCCCCTGTCCCGTTTATCTGTAATACGCGAGAAAACTTCCGCCGCTGTCTCCGCATCGTCAAAATGAATCACTTGATCCTTGAATATTTGATAATTCTCATGACCCTTACCGGCGATGATCACAAAATCACCGGGAGCAGCTTCCATAATCGCTTTCTCAATGGCAGTCTTTCGGTCCGGCTCAACGATAAATTTGCCGCCGGTCGGTATAATTCCTTCCAAAATTGCGTTTATGATTTCCATCGGCTCTTCGTCTCGGGGATTGTCCGAAGTAACAAACGTCAGGTCGCTCAATCTGCCGGCGACCCTTCCCATTTCCGTGCGTCTCGTTCCCGAACGATTTCCGCCACATCCGAAAACCGTGATCAGACGGCCGGTACAATATTCCCGAAGAGTATCCAGAAGGATCTCCAGACTGGCAGCGTTGTGCGCGTAATCAACAAGAGCGGTAATTCCCATATGATTCGGAACGTTTTGAAGTCGACCCGGCACGGCGACCTTTGCGAGCGCTCTCCGAACTTCCTCGAAAGGAATCCCCGAAAGTCCGGAAATCGCGATGGCACAAAGTGCATTATAGATATTGAACCGTCCAGGTAAACCGATGAATACCGTTCCGTTGTACCATGGGCTTCGCAGTTCGATTTCTGTTCCGTTGATCCCGTCGCGAACGATGTGTATTTCCGAAACGGCTCTGCAGTCGCATTCTTCTGATAATCCATAGGTATATACGGGACAATGATCTCTCGCAAAATCGACGACTTCACGTCCGACCGAACAGTCAAGATTCACAAGCGCATTTTTGCTCTGCTTGAAAATCAACAGCTTCGCCTCCAAATATTCCTTCATATCGGCATGTTCAGCGGCACTGATGTGATCCGGATAAAGATTTGTAAATGCACTGACTTGAAAATCGATCCCGTACACGCGTCCGAACGCCAAGCCGAGCGAAGAGACCTCCATCACACAACTATCCGATCCGGTGTCCGCCATTTCCTTCAGAATCAACTGAAGATCAACGGCTTCCGGAGTAGTCCTCTTTGCCTGCTTGATTTCTCCGCCGATGATGTTGGCGATCGTACCGATAAGGCCCGTTTTCTTCCCTGCTTCCGCGAAGATATTATAAATCATGTATGTTGTTGTCGTTTTTCCTTTTGTTCCTGTTATGCCGATCATTTGAAGAGAAGAAGCCGGATGATCGTAAAAAGCGATACTCATCTTGGCAAGGGCAATTCGAGTGTCATCAACACCGATAAAGGTTACATCGCTTTCCTTCGACATTTCAAGGATTTGATCCCGATCGTAAAGATTTTCATCATTATTGATCACAACGGCAGATACACCCTTCGAAATTACTTCGGGTATATACGAATGGGCATCTACGATGTGCCCGTGGATACAGACGAAAACACCACTTGGCGAAGCCTGCCTTGAATCATACGAAATTTGGGAAACTTCCGTGTCCGGGTTTCCCGCGATCAGCCGGTAATTCAAATCACCGATCAGGCTTCTCAATGTATGCGTCATATCCGTTTACTCCATTATCAGTTCGATTATCGTACCGGCCGGTACCGTTATCCGTTGCGGTACATTCGCCTGATTTCCCTGTTCATCGCCATCCGTCGTCCCGCCATCAGCGACATCAACGTCATCCGGATCAATAGCCGAAGAAGAGTCTGCTAACTCCTGATCGGGACTCACGGGCGGTTCGGATTCGTCTCCGTTTCCGGGAACCGCATATCCATACTCCGGATTTTGAGAAATGACTACTCCTTCCGAATTTCCGCGAATAGTAACGTTCACCCCCGAATCCGCGGCAAGTCTGAGGCATTCGTTAATATTTTTACCTGTAAAGTCCGGCACCATTACCTGTCGCTGGATCGTAGTCTCCTGTTCCGTCGAGTACAGAACGATCGTACCGTTTCGATACAAAATGCTCGGCGATGCCGGGAACGTAAAGGTAACGGTCTGATCATCCGTCATATTATCCTCACCGATGAGAACTGTAAACCCCTCTTTGTATAGTGTCCTTCTCGCTTCCTTGATCGTCATTCCGACGACTTCCGGAAATTTATACTTGGTGGTCATTTTTTTATAGTCGTCCGCCGTCAGAATTCTCTTGACATCCATATATTCAAGCGTATCGGCAACAATCCGGGCTGCCACTTTTGTAGCTGCGCTGGATCCGAGCTCTTTATCCTCGGGTTTGTTGATGACCACCAGCACGACGATCTCAGGATTGTCATACGGAGCATAACATCCGAATGACAATACGTGCATGCCCTTGTCATCTCCCACATCTATGGTTGAGGTGCTGGTTTTTCCGGCGACACGATAGCCTTCAACATAACCGGCGGTTCCGGTTCCTTCCGTAACGACCGTCTTCATCATCGCCTTCACGCGATCCGCCGTAAGTTCGGAAAAAATGGTCTTCATCGGCTGAGGCTTAAATTCCTTAATAATATTCCCGTATGAGTCGGTAAGATATTTGGCGAGTTGAGGCTTCATCAGTGTTCCTCCGTTAACAAGCGCGCAATAGACATTTGCCAACTGAAGAGGAGTGACTGTGGATGATTCGCCGAAAGAAAGAGTCGATAAATCGACGATATTCGGATTCAGATGGAATATTCCTATTTCCTCGGCGGGAAGATCAACTCCGGTCTTTTCATAGAACCCGAAATTTCTGACGTACTGGTAATATTTCTTGATGCCGATACGTTGTGCCAACTGAACGAAAATTGGATTGCAGGAGCGTTCGAACGCCTGCTTCAGAGTTTCAATCCCATGATTTCCGCCGTCATGCTCTCTCCAACAGGATATTGTATGCATTTCGGATACTTCAATCGGTGCATCGCTGAACAGTTCGTCCTCGTACGTCAGGCCTTCCTCCAGCGCAATCGCCGTCGTCAGGACCTTAAAGGTCGATCCCGGCTCATACGTGTCTGAAATCGCTCGATTTCGCCATACAGAGGACATGAGATAATCCATACGGTCCGCCTCGGATAACGACTCCCAAAGGAACGAATTCATCATTGGAGGGCACGCCCTGGGAGCATTCAAATCAAAGTCGGGTGTTGAAACCATCGCTAAAACCGCACCGGTATAAGGATCCATCACGATTGCACTGACGCCTTCTTTGGGAGAGTATGCGTAATACGCTTCCTCACAGGTTTTTTCGGCGATTTTTTGAATATTCAGGTCGATATTCAAAACGACGTTGTACCCGTCTGTCTTTTCGATGGTCGTCGGCGGCGAGTAAGGAAGCGCTCCGCTGTAATTATCGACTTCAACATAGGTGTAACCTTCGGTGCCCGACAATATCGAATTGTAATAGGCCTCAATGCCGTATTGACCGATAAGCGTCGTATTGCTTTGATCCGCATAGCCGACCACCTGTGCGGCCAGATCCGAATAAACATAATACCTCTTGGGTACCGGATCGATCTTAACTCCGCCGATATTATTCTCGGAAAGGAAACTCTTCAGCAATTCCATGTCGTCGCGATTGATTTTCTTCGCCAACTGGATATATGTCGCGTCTTTGTTTTGCAGGGACTTAAGCACAGATGCGGGATCCAGGTGAAGATATTCGGCCATCTTTGCGGAAATCTCTTCCGGTGTAACAGTTCCTTTTATCGACCGTACATCCTTAGGTGTCACTCCGATCGTATATTCATAAGTAGTGCTCGCCAACACGTTTCCGTTCACATCCAGTATGTCGCCTCGAATCGGCACATCACGAATACGCCTCCAGTGCATTTGCGATGCCAGAAGAGCGTACTTATCATGTGATACGACCTGCAACTCGTACAACTCTGCCACGAGAATCACCGCGAATATCGTCGCGATAATCCCGACAAGAAAAACCCACACTTTCTTTTTGATCGAAAGCGTGGACCTGTTCTCTTCGCTCGATTCATGATCATGCGGTCGGCTCAAAAGAGCCTTAGACGGATCATCGGGCGCGGCCTTCTTCCGCGATTGTTGCTCGTTCAAAGCTCTGCCCCTTTCAGTCTTCATTCAGATAGTATTTTGCCAAATCCTCCTTGGCTTGTGCAAGTGCAGCGGGCGATATTTCAAACATGTTATATGAATTGCCGGTAATCAATTTATCGCCGTTGCCGACCGAAACGCTAACGATCTGACTCGTTCCCGGCTTCTGCATGCCTAATCGTTCACACGCTTCGGAACGTATCATATCAAGGTCGGTTCCGAGAATCATTCCTTCCTTGATTTGCGCGGTTTCCTGGCGAATCGCGTCGATCTTCTTCGTTGCCGCGTTGTTCTGGAAATTCAGGCTGGCAATTTGTGCCTGTCTGAAAAGCACGAATGCAAACATTCCCGAAATAACGACCACGGCCATAATCACCGCAAGGCTCTCTTTTAACCTTTTTCTCGATACGCTTCTTTCTTTTTGCTTGTATTTTTTGATCAGTTCCGCTCGGTGCTTCCTCTGCTCTTCCTGTTCGCGGCGCTTTTTTTCCTGCTCGGAAATCTTACTCTTGCGTTGAGGATTAAGCTTCGGTGCTGCCGAACCGATTACGGAACGCTCCGAATAACCGCGAGGCATTATATTGCTCTTCGGTGCTTTTTCCGGATACATATTTTCTATCATGTCCCATTCCTTTAAAGCCAAGTTATCCATTTCTCTTCGTTCCTCTCAAAAATTCTCAATTTTGCGCTCTTCGACCGTTTGTTGATTTTTATCTCTTCCGGGCTTGCCGTGATCGGTTTTTTCGTAATACTTCTACCCAATGATTTTCGATTACAAATGCATACCGGAAATTCTCTCGGACAGACACAGGGCGTCTCCAATTTACGGAATGCTTCCTTCACCAATCGATCTTCCAGCGAGTGAAAGGAGATGACCGCGAAACGCCCTTTCACATTCAGCCGACTCGGCAACGTTTCCAGAAGTTCCGATACTGATAAGAGCTCGTTATTCACTTCGATCCGTATCGCCTGAAATGTCCTTCTTGCCGGATGCTGGTCTTCTTTCCTGGATTTGGACGGCATTGCTCTTAAGATGATCGCGGCTAACTCCGAAGTCGTCTCGATCCGTTTACTCTTTCGGCACGCTTCGATTGCTCCGACAATTCTTCCGGCAAATCTTTCTTCTCCGAAATCCCTCAGAATCGTGATCAGCCGGTCCGAAGAATATTCGTTTACTACCTTCGCCGCCGTAAGTTCCTGCTTATCGTCCATCCTCATGTCCAAAGGCCCGTCGGATCCGTACGAGAAACCTCGCTCCAATGTGTCCAACTGATGCGAAGACACACCCAGATCCGCAAGCGCTCCGTCGATTTGTTCAATTTCCAACTCGTCCAACACGCTTCCGATTCTCGAAAAGTCAGTTTTCCTGAGAATCCAATTGCTCCCGGAATCAGCTTCTGAACGCAAGCGTTCGCATTCGGCAAGCGCCCGATCATCCTTATCCAACGATATCAAGGTTCCATTCGGTCCGAGCCGACTGAGTATTCCCAGACTGTGTCCTCCGCCCCCGGCCGTACAATCCACATAAATCCCGTCGCGTCGAATCTCAAGAGCTTGCATGCACTCTTCAAAAAGAACCGGACGATGTGAAAAATCAGAGTCCCGTGACATTGTATCCTGTCAAATCAAGCTCCATAACCGAGCTCAACTCCGCCTTTTCCCGCTCATAAAAATTCTTCGAGCAGATGTCAAGCTTGTCACCGATATTGATGATGCTCACTTCGTCGCCGGGCTTCGTTCCGATATGCCCCCAAAGCTCGTCGGAAACAGAAATTCTCCCTTGCGAATCGACATCGCACGGAAGCGCTTCTCCGACAATCAGCCTCATCACACGCCGAACCTTCGGATCCATACTGTTAAGATCTTCAAATTGCTCCCGTATCCTGCGAAAACGGTCGTCAGTATAAACGGAAAGGTATCCGCCATCCAGGCTGAGGGTCACAACGACGTTCCGACCCAAACTCTCCCTGAGTTTGGATGGAATGAATATTCTTCCTTTAACGTCGATTTTGTTCGTAAAACGCGCCATCAGTTTTCCCCGGTTTCCACAGACTTTTCCCCACTATTCACCACATATAGGAACATCTGCACCACAATTCACCACTTGATTGTATTTTACACATCCCCGGACCGCATTTCAAGTCTTTTTTAACCGAAAATCCCCGATTATCGGACTTTTTCACCGGTTCTTACGAAATAACACGAGCTTTCTCCGATATCGCTCCCCATATTTACCGGCGCGCAAAAAAACCGGGTAACAACCCGGCTTTTCGAGAAAAATATAAATGGCTATCGTTAATTTCTTTCTATGCTTCTTTCCATTGAAATGTTCAGAATGATACCGAACGAGATGAAATTAACCAGCAATGCAGATCCGCCCAAACTGATGAACGGGAGCGGGATACCGGTGATCGGCAGGAGGCCCACACTCATACCCATGCTTTCAATAAAATGAAAAGCAAACGCTCCGGCCAAACCGATGACTGTATAAGTGTAAGACTTTTGAGATGCTTTTGAAGCAACATATATGCTTCTGGTCAAAAAGAAGAATGCAAGGATGACGACCATAGTTGTTCCGATAAATCCCATGTGCTCAGAAATTGCGGTATAGATGAAGTCGGCCCATTTGACCGGAACATTAACCACCTCACCGGTTCGGTTCCCGATTAATCCGCCGGAAGCAATCGCTTTCTTGGCTTGAATCAAATTGTATTCACCCTTGGGATCGGATCCCGCAAATACGAATGATAAAATTCTGGATTTCTGTATTGACGTGAATACAAAGTTCCAAAGGATCGGGATAACTCCGACGATCACCGCGGAAATACCCAAAAAGAGGTACCGGTACTTAATGCCCCATATGAAAATCATACACATCAAAGCGAAAATAATGACCATTGCGGTACCGAAGTCCGGCTGTCTCAAAATCATGAGTAACGGCAGTCCGTCCACCAGGGAAATAAACATAAATCCCTTCACGATCGTTATCTCTTTGTTCTTGATCGCTTCCAGATAATATGCCGTGACGATGATCATTCCGATTTTTGCGATTTCTGAGGGCTGAAAGGTTCCGATAAACGGAAGGTTCAGCCATGAATCCGCACCCCATTGGTCGACCATTGAGAAACTGTCGACAAAGACCAGGAGCAATAGGAGTATGGACGCAATATAAATGATCCACCCGATCGCCTTCAGAAAGTGTGTGTCGATCAAGCAAATAAATAAGGCAATCGCCATGCCGAGAACCGCCGCAGCCGCTTGTCGGTAAAGAATCGACGGATAATCATCAAATCCACTGGAAAGAACTTTGTTGAGAACATATATTCCAATCAGAGACAACAATAATATCGGAATCACCAACCAGTAATCCACTGATCGAAAATAGTTGCGCCGCAACAAAATGATTCCGGATTTACCGCCACTCATAATAAACCGCCTATCCGACCGGATCGGTTTCGGTGGAGTCAGCGTCATTCTCGACTCCGGATTCCGTTTCTGCCTGACTTTCGGGGGATAAATCAGTGTTGATCGGTGCTTCTTCCAGAGTCTCCGACTCTTTTTCCGTATCCGCTTCCGCTTGAACTACTGTATCAACTTCTGCCTCTGCCTTATTCATGTCTTCTGCTTCTGCCTTATTCGCATCTTCTGCATCGGGCTCAATGTTCTCGGAAACTTCGGTCATAGTACGTTCATTGACCTGCTCATCCGCTGCGAAGCGACCTTGACCGGAAAAAAAGTTTTCAACCGGTTGTGTCTCACGCTCCCAACCCCTTAAACGACTGATGACGACCAGCGTGATCCCCACGACAACCATCATCACGGAGGTAACCTGCGACAGCCGTAAGCCGGTTTCGCCGATATACAGAGAGTCGGTTCTCAGCCCTTCAATTAAAAAGCGAACGACTCCGTGGAGAACCAGATAGCCGGCCGTGGTGGTAAAAGCGAATTTGCTCCTATTCCGTATGATTAAGAGGATCGCGAAAACTACAAACATTGCCAACGACTCGTATAAAAATGTCGGGTGAACGGGAATATTGGGGTCCTGAGTCGGACAGAAAGCACTCAAATACCATGACACACTTTCACTTGTCATGCCCCAAGGAAGGCTCGTATTTGTTCCAAACGCTTCCTGATTGAAAAAATTCCCCCACCTCCCGATCGCTTGCCCGAGCGGAATATAGACGATGCAGTAGTCAAAAACGATATGGGCGGGAATCTTTCTGACCCTCGCCAAAATGTATCCTGCAAGGATCGCGGCCAAAACACCGCCGATAACCCCGAGTCCGCCGTCACGGATATTGATGATGCGAAGAAGGTCTCCGTCATATTGCTTCCACTCGCTTAACACATAATACAGACGCGCGCCGACAATCGCAGCCGGAAAGCATACGAGCGCGATATCGATCGTCAGATCAGCCGAAAAATGGTTCTTCTTTGCTTGAAGTATCGCAAGCAACACGCAGATAAACAAAGCCGATGCCAGGATAATCCCATACCAGTAAATGTTTACGGATCCGACGCTGAAAGCGACACGATCGACTTGGAGCCCCTCAATCCCCAACCCGGGGAAACTGACCTTTTCGGGAGCGAGAAGAATTGTACTCATCATCTGTGTCTCCTTATTAAGATTAATCCCTGATTCCCGCCGGACCGGAGAGGTGATTATCGTCGGAACGGCAGGACGGGAACTAAATAATCATAGCACATCCTTGAAAATATTCGAATAGTCCGGATGACTGCCGTGATACGCTCGGGCCTCGTCGACATCCTTCATCACCTGAATCCGTAACTCCTCAATGCTCTCAAAGCGCTTTTCCTTACGCAGTTGACCGATCGGATAGACTGTAATTCTCTTTCCGTACAGCTCCAATTTTACACCCAGAGCTGTCGTTTCCAGAAGAGGATAAACCTCATTATCGGATACAGTCGGTCTCAATCCGATATTGGAGACCGCCGGGTAATAGTTGTCTTCGAATCTCAAAAAGGAAGTATACACCCCGAAATCGGGAATGACTTTCCCTGACGGGATCCCGATATTCGCGGTCGGAAAACCCAGAGTGCCTCCAAGGCCTCTCCCCCTCATGACCTCGCCCTCATAAGAAACCGGCCTACCCAGAAGTTCATGTGCGGTAATCATGTCCCCCGAAAGGATTCTTTCTCTGATCCAAGAGCTGGATATCACCCTGTCGTTGAATAGCTCCGGCGGCACCAGAACCGGTCGAATTCCCTTCCCCTCGGCCCATCGCGTCAGAAATTCGGAGTCGCCCTCGCGATTTGCGCCAAAATGATAATCCTCGCCGGCCAATACGACCTTCGCATTCAAGATTCGGGAAACATATTCTTCCAGAAAATCACCGGCCTTCATCGCCGCGAGACTGTCTGTGAACGGAAAAACCGCTACATTTTCTACGCCCGCCTTGTGAATTAACGCGCAACGTTCCGCGAGCGTCGTAATCAAACCGTCTCCGCCCGTCGCGAATATCTTCGATTTCGGCGTGTTCGAAAACGTGTGCGCGACCGCTACAACTCCGGTTTCCTCCGCAAGGCCCCTTAATAGCGAAAAGAGTTTCCGGTGTCCGAGGTGGACTCCGTCAAAATAGCCCAAAGCTACCGCACTCCCGCTCGAAAATGCTTCTTCGAAGCCGTCGGGCATTAAGAGTCCCCCGTGATATTCTTCTCGAAAAGCCCAAGTCTTCAAATCGCGTCCAGCATCCTTTCGATTCTCAATACCCCATTATCGCCGACACTCGACGGATATACAATCGCAATAAGTCTATTTCCGATCACCGCACGGTATCTCGTGGTTTTTTCGTCGGTGGAATCATCCGTTTTTTCTTCATCGTCCGATATTGGGGAATCCGATACGTTCATTCTTCCTTCAAACTCAGTCAACGGGATCTGCCGCCCGTTACGAACATGTTCCGCCTCATTTTCGGTTAATTCAAGGATCGGCAGGTGCCGGACGCAAATCTCTTCATCGAGAAAAAGCATGCCGAGTGTGCCTTCCTCGTTCGCTCGGGCAACCTCCTCTGTGGTATGGGCGTCACGGATATCAAAAACCCCGCAGCGCGTCCTTCGAAGACGAACCGCGTATGCGCCGAACTCTGACTTTCTGCCCAAATCCTCGCATATCGTTCTGATGTATGTCCCCTTTGAACAAGAAATCAAAAACTCAACTTCCAAGTATGGTTCAGCGACGATTCCGGTCACACGGCAATCGAATATCCGGACGGTTCTGGGTTTCAGCTCAACTGGAATTCCTTTTCGAGCATATTCATAGGCTTTTTTACCGGCAATCTTTACCGCCGAATAAGCCGGAGGAGTCTGCTCCAGAATTCCGGGTAACTCCTCGAAAAGTTTTCGAATCGACGAGTAGTCGCTCTTACGCATCTCGGCAAGTTCATCCTCGTCCGGCATTCGCCCGCCGTAGAGTTCTCCCTCGGAATCCTGTGTTTTGGAGTAAGAGCCGAAACGAACGGTGCAAAGGTATTCCTTGGTATCATTTTCGAGATATCTCAACAACCGGGTCGATTTACCGACGCACAAAGGTAAAACTCCTGTCGCAAAAGGATCAAGGGTTCCGCTATGGCCGATTTTCTTAACACCGGTCATTCTGCGGAGCATAGCTACAACCTGAAACGAGGACATTCCTTCCGGTTTATCCATAATGATGACGCCGGATGGTAAGGGTTTGAATAAATCATTCATTTTCCGGAAAAAATGCCGCGGCTTTTTCGATGATCAATTTGCACACCTCGTTCACGGAAAGATTCTTGACCGAGAAACCAGCCGCGCGATGGTGTCCGCCGCCTCCGAAAGACTCGGCAAAAGTAGCCGAATCAAAGGGCTCTCGGCTCCTGACGTTTACCCGGATCTCATTCTCATCCGATTCACGAACAACAAAAGAAACCTGGACACCTTCAATATCGCGAAGGCTGGATACCAGGCCGTCCGTTGCGTAGTCCGTCGTATTGGTATCCCGAAGCATCTCTTGAGTAATCACGGTCATTGCAAGTCTTCCGTCATAAAACATCTTCGCGCCCGACATTGCTTTGGCTATGAGCTTCATTCTCTCCACACTGGTAGAGTCGAAAAGGTGATATGCGTTAATAAAGACATTCGCACCATTTTCAAGAAGCTCTGCCGCGGCCCTTAGTGTGTCCGGAGTCGTGTTCTGAAACGAAAAGCGTCCGGTATCGGATTGTATTCCGACCATCAAAATGTTCGCGACAAACGGATCCATAAGCGGGATACCGGTCTTTTCCTCCAGTCGGCGAATCAGCTTGAGCACCAATTCGGCTGTTGAGGCTGAAGAGGATACGATGTATCGCACACCCGAATCCCCCTTGCTCGAGACATGATGATCGATAACGGCAGTTTGCTCAGCGGCGGAAAAAAGCACTCCGGAATCACCCATACGGCTTGCCTCGGAGCAGTCTACGGCTACGGCGACCGGCAAAGATTTTTCTTTTTTTACGATAATTTCCGGATCAAAAATCATAAGAAGATCTTCGGGAATTTCCATGAACGCGAGTCGATCCGGGACCGGCTCATCCATACAAACGGAAGAATAGATACCAAGTTTACGAAGCACCGAAGCCAACGCCGCCGCCGACCCCAGGCAATCTCCGTCAACACGTAAATGCGGGAATACAAGGATCTCTTGCGAAGTTCCCCGAAAGCTCAAGAGAAAATCCGTCAATTCATTCAGACGCTCATTCACGCGTGCTGTCCTCCCGGATAGTCTCATCGATCAACCGCATTAAGTTCATACCCTTTTCGATCGACTCATCGATAACAAACTGGATATCCGGTGCGACACGCAGATTAATTCTTTGACTGACCTCTCTCCGAATGAAGCCGGAAGCGCTTGTTATCGCTTCCTTCAGATCCTGCTTGCCTTTCTCGTCTGCCAATACGGACAGAAAGACCTTCGCGTGTGACAGGTCGTTCGACATCTTCACCTCAACCACGGAAGTCATCAGAGGGATCCGCGGATCCTTGACGTCATTCCTCAGAATTTCGGAAATAATCTTTCGCATTTCGTCTCCGACGCGAAAGGCACGATCTTTTCTCATATTCGTCTATCGCTTCGAGATTCGCGGACGGGGATTACTTTCGTACGATCTCCCTCATCTCAAACGCCTCGATTACGTCTCCTTCCTTAATGTCGTTGTAATTCTCGATCGAGATACCACATTCATATCCCGTCATGACTTCCTTCACGTCGTCCTTGAAACGTTTGAGTGAAGCAAGCTTACCCTCATGTACTACGATCCCGTTGCGGACGATACGAACCTCGGAAGATCTCAAAACCTTACCGTCGGTCACATAAGCGCCTCCGATCGTACCCACGTTGGAAACTTTGAAGATTTGTCGAATTTCAATATGACCGAGGATCGCTTCTTCGTACTTCGGCTTAAGCATACCCTTCATTGCGGCCTGAACATCCTCAATGGCATTATATATAACGCGGTAGAGTTTGATATCGACACCGACTTCCTTCGCCTTTTCGGCAATACCGACTCCGGGACGAACATTGAATCCGATAATGACCGCGTTCGACACATCCGCCAAAACGATATCCGACTCGGTAACGGCACCAACACCGCCGTGAATAACCTTGACGTGAACCTCTTCGTTTGAAAGCTTTTCGAGCGATTGTGTCACGGCTTCAACGGATCCCTGAACATCCGCTTTTACGATGATGTTCAAATCCAGAATCTCACCGGCAGCCAAGGTTTCAGCGAGCGTTTCCAGTGTCATTCTGGAAGATTTACGCAGTTGATCTTCACGTTGCTTGGTTCTTCTCTTATCAACCAACTGTCTGGCCACTTTCTCGTCGGTGACGGCATAGAAGAGTTCACCGGCTTCGGGAACTTCGGACAAACCGAGAATCTCTACCGGTATCGACGGCCCCGCTTTCTTGACCATACTGCCTTTGTCGTCCGTCATCGCGCGAATTCTGCCGACAATCGAACCGGTAACGATCGCGTCGCCGTTATGCAGGGTTCCGCGCTGGACCAGAACGGTGGCGACCGGTCCTCTGTTCTTATCGAGTTTGGCTTCGATAACGGTACCCTTCGCCTGTTTATTCGGATCAGCCTTCAAATCCATAACATCCGCCGTTAATAATACCATTTCCAGAAGTTCATCAATTCCGTCGCCGGTATGAGCGGAAACAGGAACCATAATCGTCGATCCGCCCCATTCTTCCGGAATAACGCCATGCACAGAAAGTTCTTGTTTTACCTTGTCCGGATTGGCCCCGGGGCGATCCATCTTGTTGATTGCGACAACAATTTCGGTATTGGCGGCCTTAGCATGATTAATTGCTTCAACTGTCTGAGGCATAACACCGTCATCTGCGGCGACAACCAAAATTGCGATGTCCGTAACCTGAGCGCCTCTTGCGCGCATGGTGGTAAACGCTTCATGTCCGGGCGTGTCCAGGAAGGTAATCGGCCGATTCTTCAACCGTACGGTATAAGCACCGATATGCTGGGTGATTCCTCCCGCTTCGCCTTTAACGACTGAAGAGGAGCGTATCTTATCCAGAAGAGAGGTTTTTCCGTGATCTACGTGTCCCATAACGACGACAACCGGAGGTCTCGCCTGCAGGTTCTCATCCGTATCCGCGGTATCATCGAAGAGAATATCCTCTTCGGTGACTTCGACCAGAAGTTCAGTCGTGATTCCAAATTCTTCGGCAATCAGAGTCGCCGTATCGAAATCGATCTCCTGATTGATGGTGGCAAGAACCCCGAGTTTCATGAGTTTCTTGATTATTTCGGCGGAACGCTTCTGAATTCCCTCTGCAAAGTCCTTCACGGTAATGCTTTCCGGAATTTGAACATGCGTAAGAACAGCCTTCTGTTGTTGTTGTTGTCCGGGAAAGCCCTTCTTTCTCGAAGCGGGGCGGCGACCCTTCGGCTTTGAGCGATAAAGCGCTTCAAGCGTCGACTCATCGGATAAAATTTCGTTGGCTTCCCTGCCGGAAATCGCCGAGTTCACAACTCTCATGTTGTCCGCCCTGCGGCTGGTCTGAGCCGTAGCGGGCTTGCCGGGATCCTTCTTGGAATCCTTAGCCGGATCCTTTCGACTCTTCTCAAAGGCATCACGAGCCGCGAAATTAGCCTTTTCTTTTGTAATTTCAGGGGGGAGATCCGGCTTATCAGTCTTCGGCGGGCCCCTGTGGCCGACGGGACCGCGAGATTGCGAATCGTCGTCTTTTCCCATGGGTCCTGCGGGTCTGCGCGGCGGATAACCGCCCGGCCGGGGTCGGTTCTGTCCGTAACCGGGAGCCTGAGAAGTACCGGAATTATATGCGCCTTCTCTTCCTGAAGGACGAATAAAAGTCGAGCGTGACGTGGTAACGACTCCTCCGGGGCCCCGTTGTGTTTGTTGCGGGGCGGGAGCCGGCTTCGGCGCATCCGTTCGAACCGGTGCGGCCGGCGGAACTTCCGTCTTGGCCGGCACTGCGGAAACAGTTTCGGTCTTTACATTCTTGACGGCGGGGATCTCCTCCGCGACGGGCTCAACGGGCTTTGCGGCGGGAATGATTTCCGCTTCCGGTTTAACCTCCGCGGGCGGAGATTTGATTTCGGGAGCCGCGACAGCTTCGACAGCGGTCTTCTCGTCCGCAGTCGGTTCATCCTTGGGAGGACGTGCTTTCTTGTTTACTCGTCCGACCCGAAGTGTTTTGGTTCCCGAGATACCGCTGACGATAATTTCGGGGCCGGAAATATCCTGCTTCTTGTCGTGAGCTTCCATGCCCTCCTCGGGCTTCATTCCGGCTTTGTCTTTCGTGTCTGTCATGAACTCCTCCTAAAATACTACGTTTCTGTCAGCACATATAATAACATTATTTTATTGAATCGTACTCATCCATTAATCTCAACAACTGTTCGGCAAACCCTTTATCGGTTACAGCCAAAACGGCCCTGTCCCTTTTTCCTAACTGATTGCCGAGCTTGTGCTTGCTCGAGAATCGCCGCAAAACAATTCCCTTATCCTCCGACAGGCGATATAAAAGCCGCGTTGTGCCTTCGGCCGCATCATCCGCAACGATAAACAAAAACACCTTTTGTTTCCCTGAAGCGGCAGATACGGCATCCGCTCCGGAAACTACCTGTCCCGCTCTTACGGCCAGTCCGAGGAAAGAAAGAATCCGGTCCTCGTTGACTACCTTATGAGTGCGCGCAGACGCCGGTGATCCGGTCTGATTCAAATTCTTGCCGGATGCGGACTCGGCTCCCGGGGACTCCGCCCGTTGAAGCAATGCCTTCAATTCGTCGGAGATTCCTTCTTTGCAAGAGCCCTTCAGACTTTTCTCGATTCGATGCGCCTTAATTGCCGCCTCCATGCAAGCTACGTTTTTGCAAACATACGCTCCCCTTCCGGCCATCCGACCGGTCGGATCGACTTCAATCGTACCGTCGGAAAGTAAAACAACGCGAACCAATTCGCTCTTGTTCTTCCTCTCCTTACACGAAACGCAGAGCCTCTGCGGAATTTTCTTCACGGCAGCACCTCGTCACTTCTCAGGCTTCGCCATCGCCGGCATCATCCTTGGTGTCAGCGACAACCGGGTCAATGGTACTCGGAGCATCTTCACTTGTTTCTTCCGAAGACGCGTCGGTTATATCATCGGTGCCTTCCTCGGCTACGGTGAACTTGGACATGAATTCTTCCTGCAACAGTTCTCTGTATTGTGTCTCGCTCTTGATGTCAATTTTCCATCCGGTAAGTCGCGCCGCAAGCCGAACATTTTGGCCGGCTCTTCCGATCGCGAGTGAATACTGATGATCCGGCACGACGACCTTCGCATTCAATTCGTGCGTTCCGTCGGTACGGGTAACGATTTCGGTATCAACACGAACTACCTTAGCCGGAAGAAGCGCATTACTGATAAAAATGGCGGGATCTGAATTCCACTCGATAACATCGATCTTCTCTTCGCCCAACTCATCCATCACAGCCTGAACACGAGTTCCTCTCTGTCCGACGCAAGCACCGAGCGGATCAACGTCTTCGTCTCTCGAAAGAACGGCCATTTTGGTTCTGGAGCCGGCCTCTCGCGCAACGGAAACGATTTCAACGATACCGTTGGCGATTTCGGGCACTTCCTGCTCGAAAAGCTTACGAACAAGGTTCGGATGGCTTCTGGAAATATAAACGACAGGTCTTCCGTTATGCTCTTCAACCTTAAGGATCAGAAATTTCATGTGTTGATTAAAGTTGTATTTCTCATCCCGTACCTGCTCTTGTCGGGTGAGGGTCGCTTCCGCACGCCCAATATCCACGAAAACAAACTTGCTGTCCTTTCTCTGGATCACTCCCGACGCCAACTCGCCGATTCGGTCTGAAAACTCATCCTGAATCCTTGCGTGTTCAGCGCTCCGAAGTTTCTGATTGATCGCGCTCTTTGCCGCGTTCGCAGCCAAACGTCCGAGCGACTCGACCGGGATGGTCATCTCGATCGTATCTCCCTCTTCGAGTTCCGGATCGATTTGTTTGGCTTCTTCGATCGAAATCTGTGTCTTGGGATTATCCACAACCTCAGATACCTCTCGAACCTCGAAAACATACATCTCGCCGGTTTCCCGATCGATTTCCGCGAATACGTTATCATTTTGCCTCGCATCAGAGAATTCACGCTTAAAGGCGGCGACAATCGCCTCTTCAATCGCTTCAAATAGGACCTCCTCCTCCAGTCCTCTTTCCTTTGCCAGCAACTTAATGGCCTCGATCATCTTTTCGTTCATGAATTTTTCTCCTTCCGATATTTCAGATGAACGGTTTAGCTTATTTATTTGCGGATCGGTTCGAGCCGATCCGTCATCATGTCACTCCGGACGGAATGAACCCGAATCATTTGTCTCCGAATCAAATGAATGTTAATGCTCAGAAACGAATAACCCTGACCGCCGAAGCTATTTCAGAAAAAACAAAATCAGTCGATTTGTCGTCCGATACCAATTTTATTGAGGCATCGGTCACCTCAGAGATTGTTCCGGTATACTTCTTCGTCCCGTCTTTCGGTTGATAAAGTTTAATCTCTATTTCTTCACCGACACAACGCTCGAAATCTCTCTGTGTCTTAAGCGGGCGGGTCAAGCCCGGAGAAGACACCTCAAAAAAATCGGGGTCCGCAGACAGGGACCGCTCGAAAACAGGATCCAGGGCTTTACTGATCTTTTCGCATTCATCAATCGAGATACCGCCCTTGCGGTCGACGAAAACACGCAAAAAGTAAGCGTCGCCTTCCTTCTTATATTCGACGTCCACAAGGTCGAGCCCCATTTCCGTAACTACGGGCTCCGCAAGATCAAATGCTGATTGTGCTGTCTTGGATCTCGTTGCCATTTTCTCCCGAAAAACCCTTACAATAGAAAGAGCGGGCATCACCCACTCTCACGAAACGGTACACTACGGTTGAATTTTACCATCTTTATCTCGCATGTGCAATATAAACACGTATAAGTATGAAAAGACGCGCCGTACCCGCCATTTTTCCGCACATTGCGATACTGAAATTCTGCTTTCCGGCAACTTACACAAAAGGCAACGTGTTTTTCCTGTCTTTTGCTATTCAATTTATCCAGTTTATCGGGTAGAATGGTATTAATCCATTCCGACAAGGTCTGGAAAAATAGAAACAAGAGGAGATGATGCCCAATGATAAAAGTGATTGCCGGCGCCAAGGGCACCGGAAAAACGGCCAGACTCGTTGACGATATCAACGAGCAGGCGATCCGAGAGAGCAGCAATATCGTTTGTATCGAACGGGGAAACCGTCTGGACCGTCTCTTGAAGTATCAGATTCGATTGATCGATGTGAGCGAGTACTATTGTAACGACTACGGTCAGCTTCTAGCTTTCATTTGCGGAGTATACGCGCGAGACTACGATCTGACCCACCTCTACATCGACAGTGTATATAAGGTAGCTCAGTCGGATTCTCAGTCCGGATTCGGCGATTTTTTGGATGAACTTGAGAAATTTCTCACCGATAAACAAATAGATGTCAGCATTATTTGCAGCAGTGTCTCTGAGGGATTGGACCCGAGAATCGCAAAGTACTGCTGATTTTTTATGCGGGTGCGCAAGGTGCGTCCTGAGAAAACATTGGATTGATCACAAAGCGACCGCTTTTCGCAACCGGTCGCTTTGTGTCTTAATCAGATAAAATGGAGGTTGAAATTTATGTGGAAAGAATTCAAGGCATTTGCTCTCAGGGGCAATGTGATTGATCTGGCCGTGGCGGTCGTGATCGGCGCGGCTTTCGGAAAAATCGTTACCTCATTGGTCGATAACATTATTATGCCGGTTGTCGGCCTTTTGACGTCAGGCGTCAATTTTGCGGATATGAAAGTTGTCCTACAAGAGGTTAAGTTGGACGCCGCAGGCGAGGTCCTCAAAGCTGAAGTGGCCATCGGATACGGAATTCTGATCACCAGCATCTTGCAGTTCATCATTGTTGCGTTCGTCATCTTCATCGCTGTTAAGGGGATCAGCTCGGCTCGTACCAAAGCGGATGCATTGGCCAAGAAAGAAAAAGCAGCCGAGGCCTCCGCCGCTCCGTCTCCGGATGTCGTGCTTCTGACCGAGATCCGCGACTTGCTGAAGAAAGACTGATTTCGTTTTTTTTGATGTTTCATGTCTTTTTCTGGTCGTTTTTCGACCGAAAGGTCTCCTCGGATCGGCCTTGTGTTGTACTCGTGCTCAAATCGTGATAGGTTAAGAAGAAACGGAGGTGCGAAGATGAGGCATAATATTTCCATTCTGGTCGAGAACCATTCGGGAGTGCTTGCCCGAGTCGCCAGTTTGTTTGCACGGCGCGGCTTTAACATCGAAAGCCTCGCGGTCGGAACCACCGCCAACGCGGCGATTTCCAGAATCTCAGTTTCCGTGGTCGCGGACGATGAAGAAATTATTCAGATCGTGAAACAACTGCATAAGCTTCCGATCGTTCTCAAAGTTAAGCGTCTGGAAAGAGACGCGCACTTCACGCGGGAGCTGGCTTTTATAAAGGTAACCTGCGACGATCAAACCCGAACACCCGTTCTTCAGATCGTCGACATATTCAGGGGTCATATCGTTGATGTGTCACCGAATACCGCAACGATTGAAATTTCCGGCGACAGTGATAAAATCGAAGCGCTGATGGAATTAATTGCTCCGTTCGGAATATTGGAAGTCGTCCGGACCGGCCAAATATCCATTGAGCGAGGAGATCGTGTTCTTTCTTTGGACAGCGAGTAAAATTACCGAATTATTTAAACGGATATATCACAAGGAGGCACAACCCATGAAAAAGATCTACAAAGACTCCGAATGCAACACTCATGCCCTTGACGGCAAGAAGATTGCGATTGTCGGTTACGGAAGCCAGGGGCACGCGCACGCATTGAACCTTAAAGAAAGCGGACTTGATGTAGTCGTCGCTCTTTATGAGGGATCCGCTTCCCGAAAAGTTGCCGAGGAGGCCGGACTCCGTGTAATGACGACCGCCGAAGCGACCCGTATCGCCGATGTCATTATGATTCTGATCAACGACGAGAAACAACCGGCAATGTATGAGAAAGACATTCTTCCGAACCTGACCGCCGGCAAGGCGCTGGCCTTCGCTCATGGTTTCAACATTCACTACGGAAGAATCACGCCGCCTAAGGACGTCGATGTTTTCCTGGTAGCACCCAAAGGGCCCGGTCATACGGTTCGTTCCGAGTATCAGATCGGCCGTGGCGTTCCGTGTCTTTACGCGGTCCATCAGGACTATTCAGGCAAATGCAAGGACATTGCGTTTGCGTACTGTCACGGCATCGGAGGAGCCAGAGCCGGACTTCTGGAAACCTCTTTTAAAGAGGAAACCGAGACTGATCTGTTCGGCGAGCAATGTGTCCTTTGCGGCGGCGTTTCCGAACTGATGAAGACCGGTTTTGAAGTTTTGTGTGAAGCAGGTTATGATCCTGAGAACGCTTATTACGAGTGCATGCACGAGATGAAGCTGATTGTCGACATGGTTTACAAGGGTGGGCTTTCATGGATGCGGTATTCGATTTCTGACACAGCCGAGTACGGCGATTATGCGATCGGTAAGCGCATCATAACCGAGGATACCAAGAAGGAGATGAAGAAAGTACTCTCCGAAATTCAGGACGGAACGTTTGCTCGCAACTGGATCCTTGAGAATCAGTGCGGCCGTTTGAATTTCAATGCCCGAAGAAGAATCGAGACCGAACATCCGATCGAGAAGGTCGGTAAGGAACTTCGCGCTCTTATGAGTTGGAATACACCCGCAGATAAATAATCGGCTCAATCAATTTCCCTGTCATATACTGATATAAAAAAGAAGCGGCGCCGAGGCGCCGCTTCTTTTTTGTCTATACAATCAATATCAGGCCTTCCATAACCCGTGAAGGTTACAATACTCATACACCTCATAATCGTCGGTATCCGGCGCAGCAAACCACGCGACCGGATCTTCTCCCGGCTTAAGGAATTCGATAAAAACGCCCGTTCCGGTAACCAGGATCACGAATTCGATATAATGCTTATCGATCATGGGATGCCAAACATCGCCGACATCTACCCGAAGCTTGCCGTCTTCAAGTTTTGCAACCGGTACATGCTTCTCTTTGGCGGCTGTATCATCTTCTCCGGCAGAAAGAAGTTTCATAGGCTCTCCGCAGCACACCAGTTCTCCTCCGCCCTCATGCAGAAACGTCACAATGTTTCCGCAAATCGCACATCTGTAGACTTTCAGATTTCTTGCCATAGCGTACCTCCTTCTTTGTTTGCGACTGATCAATAATTCGTAGACTGTATTTCGAAATAAGCCTTCGGATGATTGCATACCGGGCACATCTCCGGGGGCTTCTTCGCGATGTGAAGGTGGCCGCAGTTTCCACACTTCCAGACCACAACGCCGTCTCGCTCAAAAACCTCTCCGTTTTCAAGCCGCTGAGCCAAAATGCGATATCTTGCCTCATGCTCCTTCTCAATCTTTGCCACGCCGTCAAATAAAGCGGCGATCTGGTTGAAACCTTCTTCGCGCGCATCTTCTGCAAAGCGCTTATACATGTCACGCCACTCATAATTTTCGCCGTCTGCGGCATCCAGAAGATTCGTCATCGTTTCCGGAACATCGCCTCCGTGCAAAGCCTTAAACCACAACTTCGCGTGCTCCTTCTCATTTCCGCTGGTTTCCATGAAAATGTTGGAGATTTGAACGAACCCGTCCTTTTTCGCTTTCGAGGCATAATAAGCATATTTGTTTGTCGCCATTGACTCTCCTGCGAATGCCTCATTGAGATTCGTTTCTGTCTTTGATCCTTTAAGTTCCATCTGTTTGCTCCCTTCTTTCTATCGTGCGGAGCATTGAGGGCAAACGCCAAATGCTCTGACTTCATAGTTGTTGATCTGGAATTGGTTGAGTCGATCGGGCAGTCGACACCCGTCCAGAGAAAAGTCGATGATCTCGCCGCACTCCTCGCAAACGAAATGCCCGTGGCATTCCATCACCGCATCAAGCCGCACTTCCCCTTCGGATGCACGGACCATACGCAGAAGACCGGCGGCCTCAAGCGTATCTACCGTGTTATAAATAGTGGTCTTGGAAAGCGACGGATTCTCCTTTTTCAAGAAGCTATAAACCGTATCGACTGTCGGGTGATTTTTTTTCTCGATCAAATAACGATAAACGCCGATCCGCTGTGGTGTCAGGCGAATATTTTTCTTTCCGAAAAGCTCAACAATATCCTGGACGATCATTTGAGAACGAAGACTCATACGCTCTCCTTTATTGTAATCTTTCCATTATAATAATGCTTACGCATTCTGTTGTCAAACCGGTCGAAGAGCATCCGGTTAGCTTTTCTTCTTTTTCTTTTTGCCCTTTTTGAGATCTGCGCTTTTGTCCTTCTTCTTGATCTTCTTTTTTTCAATCATTGTATCCGCAGGAACATCAGGACAACGAATCACTGCCTTGGGCTTCGGGAGTGTGGGCGCTTTCTTGAGCTGAGGCACATTCGCCTTGCTTTCTGATTTACTACTTGGTTCCGGCTTATCCGTCTCGCTGAGCATTGCTTCGAAAATCGCAATAAAACGACGGATACCGTTTTTGCAGATACGGTAGCGAATGTATTTTCCGTCCTTGACCGAATCGACAAGACCTTTCTCGCAAAGCAAACTCATATGATGGGAGAGCGTAGGCTGAGTAATCGTAAAATGGGCAAGAATATCCTTTCCGCACATCGCTTCTCCGCCCGCCAGCGTCTTTAAAATCTGAATTCGGGTCGGATCGGATATCACATGAAGCATTTCGATTTCGCCGGCTGTTTGGTCGGGCTGATTCGAAACATCAGAACTGTGACCGCTCATGACCTTCTTCGGGTCGGAGGCTGTTTTCTTATTCGTTTCGGAGTCACTGGTCATATCGTTTCCCTCCTATGATATCAACTGGTCTTTTAAAGCATCCTCAAATTCCGATAGATTCGCGCAAGCGATGATTTCCGTGTTTTCTTCCAAAAGAATTTCATCTTCGCCGCTGACAAGCATCATCAGCGGAATACCCATCTTGCGGAGAAGTATCAGCTGGTACTCCTTACTGCTTTTGGATGACAGATACTTTTCGAGCATTCGGATCACCTGCTTGGCATCCTCGAGATATATTCCGGATATACGCATCAGATGGTCGACGACATACATAGAAAAAACATCGTCGAAATCGAGTTTCTCTTTCTTAGGAAACACCGCGGAAAAAGCCGTAAGCGTCAAACGATTCACCATGTTAAGCTTAACAAAATCATTCATCGGGATCAGAAAGCTTCTTACATTCGCCGAAAATATTTCTCTTAATTGATCGACCGATAATTCACTCTTGAGCTCCTGTATTTTACCGACACGGGCCAAAATCCGCTCCTTCGGAAAAAAGGTTGCTTGTCCGGTCCGGGTCGCTCTGTGTATAAACCAGGATTCGGGGATCAAATTCATCCTTTTCCAGCGGTACAGTGTCCCGTACGAAATTCGTGCGGCTCGCAGAAGTTCGCGTTTCGAGATTAGTTCTTCATCCGTCATAATTTCACCTCAACAAAAAAGCTGCAGACATCTCTTGCGAGTCTACAGCTTGATTGTACGGTAACAATGTTACAGGCAGTGAACGTTCATATGGCAAGATTCTTGCCTCTTGGCGTCTTAATGGATTATCCGAAACGATAATCCAGCTCTCCCAGGGTTAATTCGATAATTTCTTCAACGCTCTCCGCATCTATGATGTCTGCAATCAGGTCTCTAAAGGCAAAGTACATGATCAGAGATACCCCGATCGAGATAATAATGCCAATCAGGCAGAAAATCAGTATCGCGCGCGACATTGCCTTACGATTCTTGTTCTTTCCGCCAAAAGCAAAAATCAAAAGCGAAATCAATCCGACGACCGGAATGCCGGTAAGTAACAAATACCCGAAAGCACCAATCGTGGAAAATGGTTTGTATGCCTTCGGAACATCGACGTTCTCGACGGGTTTGATCTTCTTCTGCTTCTTTTCTTTCTTGGAGGGAGCTACGGGTATTGCGATCGGTGCCGCTGGTGCCGCGACAGCCGCGGTCGAAGCTACCCGGGAGTCTGATTCGGAGACAATATTCTCCGGGGCGGAATCCGCGTTCTTAACGATTTCTTCCTCAACTTCGTCGGGTTTATCTTCGACTTTCTCTTCGGTAACAGCAACCGTTTCAGCAACAATGTCGGATTTCTCGGTTGTTTCTTCATAAGCAACTTCCGCAGACTCTTTTACTTCTCCTTGGATCTCTTCAGCTGAGTCGGATACGGATTCCATCATATTCGCTCCGCATTCGGGACAGAAGACAACCGCCCCTTCGGTTACGGCCTTGCATTTTGGACAAATCATTCTATTCCCTCCTTTTCCCTTGGCACAATATCATATGGTTTATTATATCACATGATTTGGAGATTGACATAAACATGCACCTTAAAATAGAAAAATCCTCTGCCGAAAACGGCAGAGGATCATTTGTTGGTGGGTAGTAATGGACTCGAACCATCGACCCCTTGCATGTCAAGCAAGTACTCTAACCAGCTGAGCTAACCACCCAAACGCCTGCTAATTATACTGAAAAAAACTCCGCCTGTCCATAGCAAAAAAAGCATCTTTTCGGCAGAAATGTTTCAACCCCAAATTGCTCTTCGTCAGTCTGTAGCCTTCCCTTTTATCACAAGAAACTGTCCGGGCAACAAGGTGTATAAATTGTTTCTGCTTTTGCGATCGGAAGAGACGATTTGTTCTCCCGAATCGGAATAATGGTCTACCGTAATCGCAGTGATTCGGAATTCCGTTTCCACGCGAAATTGTTTCGGTTGATCCCCTGTGTTGGTAATGATCACGGATACCGAATCCAGGTTGATAAAAGCATACGCCGCGGTGGATTGTGATTCTTCAGTCGTAGTGATTTCGGAAGGATCTCCGTCCGCATTGTTCCGGCTCGCCGGAACGATACGGACATCCAATGGCGAACCGGATACGGCACCGTTCAAGGCAGTCAGCGAAGAAATGAGAACTTGAATGTTTTCGTTGATGACATCCGCCCGGCGATCGGGGTATGCGTCGTACGCTCGAAAATCTCCCCGATAGTAATCATATTCGCTTCCGTAAAAAGGCACATCAACACAGAGAACGGAGGTTCGCCAACCTAAATCATGCAAAAGATAGTCAACATACGCGGCAGCCGAGACTCGTGTATCATTGCGCAGAATCCCTGCTTGCGTCTTCTGTTCGTTCAGTATGCGATAACCTGACGATCCGATCCATTCTCCGATGTTTTCGCGAGGCCTGGACAGGATACGTGGGATTCGATCATAGTAATTCAAATATCCGGCAGAAATAATTTCAATGGATGACGGATTCCCGCCCGTAACCGCGATGTCATCGGAAAGTCCGCTGATATGAAGATACGCAGTATGGTAATCCGCTTCCGAAAGCATTGAGCCGCCCGTGTAATCCATCCCGTCCAGAAAAATGACACGATCCTTAATGTCCAAATAATGTGGAGATGATTTCATGATACCGATCATGTAGTCAACATACGCGCCTTTTTGCAGATCTGTCGCAAAGAGTCCGCGTGAGTCGGCGACTTCAAACACGACTCTCTCAAATTGTGTGCTCCAAGGAACAGCCGTACCGTTATCGATCCTCATCTTCCCGAATGGCTCGGATATACTCCCGCAAAAGTATTCAATCAGATTTTTTACCTGATCTTGAGCGGCTGCTGAGTCAATGACCAGCCACGGACTCGCACCGGCTTGCTTTGTCATTCTCAGAGACGACTCCAGTGAAATGCATCCGCGCGAGACATACTCACCCATCTCTGTTAATGCATCACTCTCGTTGCCAACCGGATAATAATAAGACTCCGAAGCAACCCCGGTCTTTCCGAAAGCGACGTTAGACAGGCGGATAAAGCTTGGGGACATATCGCTTATTTGATCCCGATAATTTTCCGGGATCATTTCCGACGAGTATTTATCCGGACCGAAATACACGCGATCCACAAACAGATCGCCCTTCCCTGAGAATCCAACATTCAATCGAATCTCCCCGGCTTGATCTCCGCACGCTTTGGCGGGCAAAACAATCAATGCGGAGTAGTGCCTCCAATTGTTCCCTACCTCGGTAAAAACCGTACCGACCGACTCAAACTCGCCGGACAGCCAGACCATGACCTCACCGTCTCTCATACCGTTTTGTTTCAGCCACAACTCAATGCGATAGAATGTCTTTTCGACAAACACCGCAGATCTGTCATCGTTCAACACTTGAGAGACGAAACGAGCTTCGCCGGTTCCCGGATTGCTTCCGAAAAGTTTCAACGAAGATTTCCCACCGTTGGCCGGTGCATCATCGACGATTTGCACCTCAACATCGGTGCCGAATGCTTGCCATCGTCCGTCTGCGGATTGCCGGCTGATTCCGTCAAAAACAGGAGCATCGCTTCGCAGGAAACACATATCTCCCGCTCGAATTGCCGTGTCAGTGAGATGCTCCTCATATTCGACCCGAGTAAGAATGCGTGTCGAAAAGAACGAGCCATCCCGAAAAAGAACAATCTTCCCGTCCGACGCTCTCGCGATGGCTTTCACCGGTGCCGCGGATTGAGTAAGCAACTCCTTCCAAGTCAACCGATTGGCGGAAAGAATATATGTGCGTCCGGATTTGCCGAGAAGAATGATTTCTCCCGATGCGTCGACGATGACCGATTGAGCAAAAATACTCTCCCCTCTTGCCGACATTGTCAAAAAGCCATCAAAACGAAAACGTCCCGTCACGGAGTCGTATTCTCCGATCGCCAACTCCCCGGAACTGCCGGCCAAAATGTACCTTCCGTTATTCCAAGTCGAGCAAATCCATTGTACGGGCCGGTCCGGAAAAGGCAACTCCTCCGCTGTCAGTTTTCGAAAAATCATCCCGTTGGAAGTGGTGATCATCACGCCCTCGGAACCGGCCAACAAAGCAGTTTTACCGTCACTGCAAGATGTTGTTAAATCGGCATCGGTACCGCTCTCGATCGGTAACATGTCTCCGTCGCTCAATATGATTATCGCTCCTGAATCTCCGGCGGCGATGATGGTTCGATCAACGGATATAACGGTTTGGGCGATCGACGGCACGGAAATACTGCTGATGTATGAATTGAAGTTTTTGCCGTCCGTGGATGTGTAAATCGACCAATCCGAGGCCAAAGCGCAATACCTTCCGCCTGCCTCTGAAAAGGCGACAATCGGAGATCGTGCTTGAACGGAAAATGTTTGTCGTGAGGCAGTCGTTAAATCCGAAACATATTGGCCTTCGGATGAAAAAGCAACTGTGTTGACGGAAGAAGATTGAATAAACACGATATTCGAAGAGATCGCCGCGTCCGTATCAATACGCGCCAGAGGTCCGAATTGGATCTCATCAAAGGCAACCACGCGGGATACCAACTTTTGAACCATTTTGCCCTGCTCGTCCAACGACATGATCCGGACATCACCCCCTGCGAAGCTCCCGTCAGCATATTCGCGAGATCCTGCATGATCCTGAAGAAGGTAGACATAATTTTCAGCCCCTTCATATACAGTGAATAATCGGTCCTGTGCGGAATCTTCAAATGAAGCGCCAGAGACCATGTTCGGCGTAGGAATCGTATTGATATTTAGTCCGATGCCGTTGATCTCGTTTCCGGCTGATCCGGATTTAACGATGATCTGCTCGGTCTGAGTAGACTTCTGAAAAAACCCCAAATAAAACACAATCGAAACGCCCGCAACCAAAAACAAGCCCAGAACAGCCGTTGTTACCACGAAAGGTCGCTTGTGAATTCTACCCCTCAGAAACCGACGCATGACAAGCCTCCGTCTTGATTTCCGCTTCTTTGTTCTTTTTAAGATAGATCAAGGCAGCGACCGACAATACGATCGCGCCGAAATATATATAAACCAAATTATCAAGCAACTTCGTCTCCTCAGGTACCAGAGTCTGCACCCCCGAGCCCAGAAAATTGAAAACAGCATGAAGCAGGATCGATAGAACAATATTACGGGACAGCACATATACTGCCGAAATGATGATGCCACAGAAGAAAGCATAACCGACCTGGATCGGTTGAATGTGAACGATCGCGAATACTGCTGAGGCAAGAATTACTGACGGTATCGTTTTCATCGTCGACAGGAATTCGTGAAGAATTATGCCTCTGAAAATCAGTTCCTCAACGACGGGCACCAAAATCACGATCGTTCCTACATATATCCACTTATCGATCGCGCCAAGCCGGATCGTCTCGGTCATTTTCTCATACATTTTCAGGCTGTCGGCAATAAACGGGGCAGATTCCGCTGCTTTCGTAACCAGGAGAAAATACAAAATGGTCAACCCCACTAATCCGAATGCTACCGTGACTGCAGAACATAACTTCGCAAAGGTTATCCGTGTGAAGAAGAGTTTCTTGCCTTCATATCTTCGCGAAAAACGGACCCATATCAGCACCGGAGGAATAAGAAGCGCCATAGCGATTGCATTGAGACCTTGCTGATATTTCTCTGCATTTTGAGGTCCGAGAATGATCGCGGCTATAAAAAAAACGACTATAACACCCGCATAATAGAGTGCCGCTCCTAGGAGCGGCACTAAAAAAGTGCGCATTCGAATCGATGACGGATTAACTGTTCGATTTGACTCGTTTTGAATGTAATTCATGCGACGAATGAAATCTCCTCATAAAGATGATGAAGGCTCTGTGCAGTTCGTTGTTGTCACGGATCGAATAAAACAATTGATCCCCGGACTGCGAGAACTCCGTCCTCATAATCACAAGCTCGGGCTCGGCATGGTTCCCGTCGTCCGGCTCGTAATTATACATAACAACATACTCACGACCCTCGATCATAAATGAATCAATAATCGAGAGATAATATTCCTTGCTGTTAATCACGTCCCGAATCACCGCCATCGCTCCGTCCGTCTTCTTGGACTTCTGCGGAGCGGCAATCCGTTTCTCCGTCTTATTCTTCTTCTGACTCTTCGTCTTCATCTTCGACTTCGGCTTCCTCGCAAAGACGATCATATTCTGCGTAAATCTCGTCCGACTCTTCCTCTTCCAGACTCATCAACCCTTCCTCACCGTCGTCCAACTGAACCACCTTCGTGATGACAAGCTCCGGGTCTTCCTCATCAACGGTGACCAGCACGCAATATGCTTGTCCCTTGAACTCGAAATCATCCACCACGGCGAATTGATATTCTTCACCGGTTTCAGCGTCTACCATCGTAATGGTGGCCGATTCCTCGCAACAGCACTCACCGGCCTCGTTCTCAGCACAGTCCTCATGATCAAAGCCACAACCGCACCCGCAGTCTTTGTCTAAATGTGTCATATTGCACCTCCTCGCTGCCGCGAACATATTATGGATCATAGTCAGTTTGAAGTCTTGACTAATTATAGCATGAATCAGTTTGAGGGGCGATGTTTGTCCAGATACTCCCGAAGAATAATTTGAGCGGCCATCTGGTCAATGACGGATTTCCGATCTCTGCATGACACTCCAGTTTCATCCAGATACCTCGATGCAATCACAGAGGTATAGCGCTCGTCCGCATAGATCGGAGAAAGCCCGGTTTTCTGAAAGATCAGTTCTCCGAATTCCTCCGCCGCTCGCTGAGATTCGCTTACGGCGCCGTCCGTCCTTCTCGGGGAACCGAGTATGATATCTTCCACTTCATTCTCCGATATTATCAGAGCAATACGTTCCAAGGCGCGGTCAATGCTCCGACCGTTCCAGTAAACCGTCTCGTAAGCTTGCGCGATAATTCGAAGCGGGTCGCTCAGAGCGATTCCGATTCTTCGCGATCCGTAATCGATAGCCATCGCTCTACCCATTGAGTATGCTCCCCGAACTACTTCAACCGCTCGCAATATTGTCTTACGATGACTTCAAGCAGTTCATCCCGCTCGATCCGTCGAATAATGCCGCGAGCACCCTTGTAATTGGTGATGTAAGTCGGATCACCCGACATGAAATACCCAACCAGTTGATTGATCGGATTATAGCCTTTCTCCTCCAGAGCAGACAAAACAAAAGCCATCAATTCCCGAACGTCTTCGGACTTGTCCATATTAAACGAAAATCTTGCGGTCTCGGAATCAACCATTCTACCACCTCCGGTATCGTCGGATATCTTTTCGACATTATACAATCACAAATCATATTTATGTTTTATTGTAGCATGATTTAAGGAATTTGATACGAAACGGCGCATCCGTAATAAAATATTAACCGAAAAACTCGCTTTATACCCGTAAATGACATTGTAAGAGCGCATTATCGTTCATGAGCGATTCCGGTCAATGTTTCATCGGATAAGCCGGTAATTTGCACCTGTGCCTCGCTTCCGGACTCAAAGACAGAGCCGGAAGAGAAAATAACCCGAAAATACTCTTTCGAATAGCCTGAATACATTCCATGATTCTGCTCTTCGACAAGGACGCTGACGATCTTTCCGAGCATCTCTTCGGCAGCCCGAATATGTAAGTCCTCGGATAAGCGCAAAAAGTCCCCCTTGCGCTTGCTTTTTGTCGCGGAGTCGATCTTTGGTTGCATATCCGCTGCGACGGTTCCGGCTCGAACCGAATATGGAAATACGTGTATTTTCGAAAAACCGGCTTGCTCACAAAACAAGAGACTTTCCCGGTGTTCCGACTCTGTTTCCGCCGGAAACCCGACGATGATGTCTGTCGAAAGATGTATGTTCGGCATTGATTCTCGCAGGAGAGCAATCGATTCAGCGAAGTGTTTTATGTTGTATTTTCGATTCATTCGGAGCAACACCGAGTCAGATCCGCTTTGAAGCGAAACGTGCAGATGCCGGCATATTTTGCTGCTTTCGGCAATCGTGCGGACGAAAGCCTCGTCAATCATCTGCGGCTCAATCGAGCCTAATCTGATCCTCCGAATGTTTTCTGTGCTCTCTGCTTTCTTAAGAAGACGAGTCAACGCATCATGAGCATTTTCACTGTCCTTTCCGAAGGCGCCGAGGTTGATACCGGTCAGAACGATCTCGATATAGCCCTCCTCGCCGAGACATCGAATCTCGTGAAGAATGCTTTCCTCAGAACGACTACGCGACCTGCCTCTGGCGTAGGGAATGATACAGTAACTGCAATAATTGTCGCACCCGTCCTGGATCTTAACGAACGCCCGTGTTCCCTCCCGGGAAATGACCGGCCCGAAATCTTCGAACTTAGCCATTCGGGAGCGATGCTCGTTTGTCAAGACCGAATCGGGATCATCGCTCCGCTCGAAAAGCCGACTGATTACCAAATCCACCAGTCCGGCCCGGTCGACGGTTCCGACACACACATCGGCTTCATCAATTGCTTTTCGCATCTCGGTTCTGCATCCCATGGCGGCGACCACTGCCCGGGGAGCAAGCTTCTTGGCTCGTCTGAGCATTTGACCGGACTTCCGGTCCGCCTCTGCGGTTACTGTACAGGTATTTACGACACAGACATCACAATCGCGCGGATCTGTCGTCGTCCGGAAGCCTCTTGACTCGAAAAGTATGCGTACGGCATCCGTTTCGTAGCTGTTCACCTTACATCCGAGCGTTTGGAAATAGACCTTCGGGCCATTCGGATAGCGTTCAAGGAGCCGGGAAACTTCTTCGTTATCCATTTGACCCTTCCTTTCACAGGCTCGCATCTTCAATTGTTGTCCGTCCTTTCCGGTTTGAAAATTATTCGTCACGAGCAGTTTTGCGTCAGTTCCCTTACCAGCGTAACGCCCATATTTGTACGTTTGACAATTGACAGGAATTCTACCTGTGATAAACTAAAAGGCCGTAGGGTTCACGTAATAAGTGCCGATAGAATGAGAGGGACAGAATATATGGTATGTTTCACCGTTCACTTTAAATCCATCTCCGACGTAAAGGACTTCGTCCACACCGTCAATTCATTCCCTTATGACGTCGATTTGTCTTCAGGCCGATATGTGGTTGACGCCAAGTCGATCATGGGGATTTTCAGTTTGGAACTGCAACGTCCGATTCTTCTGGAAATCCACAGCGACGCATGCGACGATCTTGTTGAAGCGCTCAAGCGGTACAGAATCGACGACTGAAATGCTACCTGCCCTTCTTTCCTTTCCCTTTTCTCCCTTTGCCTTTCTGGTGAGAGAACCGATCACGAGGTTCTCTCTTTTTATCTTTCCTCCCGCCCTCTCCGCCGAAGCGTATCCCGCTCGGTTCGGTCGCGGCTTCTTCCAATACGAAATCGACTCTCCGTAAAACAGTATCAACTGCTCCGACCTTGATCAAAACAGCCTGGCCGATTCGATAAACTCGACCGCTTGCCCTTCCTCGGGCTTCCAAGCGCCGGTCGTCGTATTCGTAATAATCCGCCATCGTTCGAAAAGGAACCATCCCCTCCGCCGTGTTCTGCAGCCGCACAAAAAGTCCCCCCTGTGAAATGCCGGAAATGATTCCTTCGAACTCCTCACCGACATGATCGGCCATGTACTCGGCTACTTTCTGATCGGTCGCTTCCCGCTCGGCTTCAGCCGCATTGCGCTCCATCTCCGAGCTTCGCTCCGAGATCGGTTTCACGTTTCCGCCGAAATAAGCTTTCTGAGGCTTGCCGTTCAGATACGCCTTAATGATTCGATGAATGTACAAATCGGGATATCGGCGTATCGGAGAGGTGAAATGGCAGTAGTTTCGGGAATTGAGCCCGAAGTGCCCGAGGTTCTCTTCGGAATATCGTGCTTTGGCCAGCGAACGAAGCAGGATCTGTGACAGAGCAGGCGCAAAGGTTTCTCCCGAAATCCGGCTCATCAGCTCGGCCAGAAATTCCGGGGTGATCTTTCCCTTCCGCGTCGTTTTCGCGCCGAAAAGCTTCGCTACTCGCAAAAAATCAGCAATCTTCAGTTCATCGGGGTCTTCGTGTACACGATAAATAAACGGGTGAGACATTGCGTGAAACTTTGCCGCAACAAACTCGTTGGTTACGATCATAAACTCCTCGATGATCCGGTTAGCGTCGGTAATCGGGCTCGCGAAAATATCTGTCGGCTTTCCCTTCCCGCCCATTACGACATGCGTTTCCGGAAATGAAAACTCGATCGAGCCGCGACGGCTGCGTTTCTCTTTCAGGATCCGCATCAGAGCATCCATATCCCGAAACATCGCTTCAAGTTCCGCATACCGTTCAATCGTCTTCCCCGCATATAAAATGTCATGGATCTCGGAATACGAGGTACGCGCATTACTCTTAATTATGCTTTCGAATATTTCACCGTCACGAACTTCTCCATCGTAATCAATAGTCATCTTAGCGGTCAGCGCAAACCTCGGAACCTCCGGGTTCAGACTGCACAAGCTGTTGGAGAGTCGAGGCGGAAGCATCGGGACGACACGATCCACTGGATACACACTCGTCGCCCGCTGTCTGGCCTCCAGATCCAAAGGTGATCCTTCGGTTACATAATGTGATACGTCCGCGATATGAACATACAAGAGGTATCCTTTCCCCGGCAGTTTCTCAATTGATATCGCGTCGTCCAAATCCTTCGCGTCTTCTCCGTCGATCGTTACGGTTCTCATGGATCGTAAATCTCGTCTCCCGCTTGCGATCGCGATATCAATATCTTCATCCGAAGGATGCATCGGGAAGCCGGAAGCTTCGCTCGTCACTTCCTCGGGAAATTCCTCCGGGATTCCGTACTGAAGCAGTATCGCTTTCATCGCAACGTCGCTTTCGCCGGGATCACCGAGAACCTCCGTTATTTTCCCGACGTATGTACCGGCCGGATCCTCGGGGTTAACAATGGTACAGAAGACCTTCATATTCAACGGTGCACCGTTTTGATTGTCGGGCGGGATTCGTATTCTTCCGTATTGCTCAAACGAATACCCCGGGTCCGGATCTACATATAAGTCCGTTTCTCCTTTTCGAAGAATACCGACACAAGAAAAAGGAGTCGAAGCCGGGCCTCGCGATTTAACGGACGCGACGGGCAAAACGGAATCGGACGATTTGCCCGGCTTGAACTGTCGGCCTTTGGCGACCGGTTTTGCGAATGACGAATGAACTTTGAACGAATCACGTCTCCGGCCGTTACCCTTGCTCTTTTTCATAAATGCGCCTCTTTCTCCGTTTGGGTCAAAAGATTACTCTTCTGTCAGTATACCGAAAAACAGCAGAAATGTTCCATTAAGACTTCTCGTAACGAATGATTACAACCGTCTCCCCGGAAAACGAAACCGGCAACAAAAAACGGCCCGCCTCGCCTGTAACCCGGCGACGGAAGACCGATTCATGATGATAATCATTCAATTTCAGGGATTAAACTCCTCCGGCAATGATACGGAAAAGCACGATGGTCACTACGGCAAAGGAAATTGCCAAAATAGTGGTCAAACGTTTCAACACATTCTCACGGGAGCGACCCTTTTCTTTGCCGAAAAAGGTGTCCGCTCCGCCGCCGATCACTCCGAGGCCTTTATCGTTTCCTTCCTGGAAAACGACCAGGAAAACCAATGTAGCGGAAATCAATATATCCACAGATGCCAGCACAATTGCGACCATTTCCATAATTAAGCCTCCGAATCCAATCTTTCTGTAAATCCGTCTAATTTTATCACACGCTCTATGAGGGTGCAAGAAGAAGTTTGCCGGTCCGGAAACCGTTTAAACCTCAGCACCTGCCTTCCGCCTATTAATTCATCTTCCGATTGGGGAACTTCGTTCGAAAAGCCTTGGAGATCTCTCCGGCCAGAAACGGAATAACCGCAAGAAGAACAATCGGAAGCCATGCAATCAGAGGCAGAGCTCTGTTGTCGAATATGCTGTTCACACCGGGAATGTAAATCACCAGAAGAAGCATAAGCGAGGAGAATATTACGGCGGCGTTCATCATTTTATTCGAGAAAATGCCGAGTTTAAAGATGCTTACCCGTTCCGATCTCGAGCTGAAGGCTCTGAACAATTCCGCAATGATCAGGGTTGCAAAAGCCATCGTTCTCGAGGATTCAAGACGATACTCGCTGTTTACGAAAAGAATGTTCAGACCGATCATGAAGGAAGAAAATACGGCCACAAAAATCGCCGAACTTTGAACCATAATCATCCGTTTCATGCTTCTGTTGATGATCGATTCGTTTTTTCTTCGCGGCGGTTGTTTCATGATGTCGGGTTCACCCTTTTCTCTACCTAACGCAAGAGCGGGAAAACTGTCGGTAACTAAATTCAGCCAAAGCAGTTGAATCGCAGTCAGAGGAGTTATCGCGCCCGTTATCGGTACGCCGACAGCGTTGAAAAAAGCCGCGGGAATCAAAGAAATGATGAAAATAACCAAAATTTCTCCGACGTTGCACGAAAGCAGAAATCCGACAAATTTTCGAATATTGCCGTATATGATCCGGCCTTCTTCGATCGCGTGGACGATCGTCGCGAAATTGTCGTCCGTCAGTATCATATCCGCAGAGTTTTTGGCCACTTCGGTGCCGGTGATGCCCATCGCAACACCGATATCGGCCGATTTTAAGGCCATCGCATCGTTTACTCCGTCTCCGGTCATGGAGGCGATATGTTGATTCTTCTTGAGTGCATTCACGATTCTGACCTTATGATCAGGTGAAACCCTGGCATAGACACTGGTCGTTTCGCAAAGTATCTCAAGTTCCTCATCGGTAACGGCATCCAGCTCCGCTCCCGAAAGACTTTTGTCGGTATCCATCATCATTCCGAGATCTCTTGCGATGGCAACGGCGGTATCTTTATAATCACCCGTGATCATGACCGGACGAATACCTGCGTCCCTGCACACACGGATCGCCTCCTTGGCTTCGGGTCGGGCCGGATCAATCATGCCGGTCAACCCCAAAAATATCAGGTCATTCTCATGAGAAAAATCCGCTGCGATGTTCTCGTCCTCAGCTCCGTATGTCTTATAGGCCAGAGCGAGTACTCGAAGAGCATCGGATGCAAAACGGTGATTGGTATCTTCAATTTCCTTGCGAATCGAATCAGTCATCGGAACGGCCTTTTTACCGTCGAAAAAAGAAACGCAACGACCCAGTATGATGTCCGGAGCTCCCTTGGTAAATGAAGTAATTTGCTCCGGAATAACGTTTATATGATAAGTCGTCATCATTTTTCTGTCGGAGTCAAAGGGCAGTTCCGTTATTCTCGGATACTCGGAGTGACTCTCTTGTCTTATGTATCCACCCTTTGCGGCCAGTACGATCAACGATCCCTCCGTGGGATCACCGATGCAGGAAAAACGACCGTCCCCGTTCTCTCGGATGACGGCATCATTACACAGAACGGACGCGAGCATAGACAGCCTGATATTCATCTCCGAATCAGTCGGTTGGCCGTCCTCCGCTACGATGGCGCCGTTCGGGGTATAACCGGACCCGGAAACGTGAAACAGCCGCGAAGCGGAAAAGAAACGCGTTACCGTCATCTCATTTTGTGTCAGAGTTCCGGTCTTGTCCGAACAGATAACATCCACACAGCCCAATGTCTCAACCGCAAGGAGTTTACGCACGATCGCGTTACGGGAAGCCATTCGCGTCATCCCGATCGCCAGAACGATGGTTACAACGGCGGCCAGCCCTTCGGGAATCGCTGCGACAGCCAAACTGACGGCAATCATCAAGCTCTCATCCCAAGGGGTCTTCTGGATGAAAACGTCCACAATAAAAACAATCAAACAGACGGCGATGCAAATCGCGCCGAGAATTTTGCCGAGACTGTTCAGGTTGCGTTGTAACGGCGTGACGGAATCATCGATCGTCTTCAACTTCGTCGCGATTTTCCCGAGCTCCGTTCTCGTCCCGGTGTCTGTAACAATACCAACGGCTCTTCCGTACGTAATCGCAGTACCCATGAAAAACATATTCTCGCGATCACCCAAGCCCGTATCTTCGGAAAGAACCGCAAACGCGTTTTTCTCGACGGGAACGGATTCTCCCGTCAGGGAGGCTTCTTCAACCTTGATTGAACTCTGGGATAGTATCCGCAAATCAGCGGCAACTAAATCGCCTGCTTCCAACGCGACGATGTCGCCCGGCACCAATTGGTCGGAAGGAACTTCCGTCTTCTGCCCGTCCCGAAAAACCTTGCTCTGAGGCGAGCTCATTTTCTTCAGTGCCGCGATTGCCTGGTCCGCCTTACCCTCCTGATAAACTCCCAAAATTGCGTTAATGATGACAATGGCCATAATAACAATAACGTCGATCCATCCTTCGAATCCAGGCTCGTTCAAAGCCATAAACGCGGATAAAATCGCCGCTCCGATCAATATCAGAACCATGGCATCGGCAAATTGACCCAAAAAGCGCTTCCATAATGGAGTCTTCTTCTCCTCGCCCAACGAATTCAAGCCGTACTGTATCAGTCTTTTCTCCGCCTCGGTTTGCGACAGACCGATCGTCTCATCGGAATTCAATTGTTCGAGCACTTGCTTCTTGTTTAAGGCATATGCCTTTTCCATATTTGCTTCCTCCGAAAATCAAGTAAGTCGTATTATACAATATTTTTTTGCCGAATATGTGATCATGGAAAAAAGAATGATAATCAGCCGCAAAATAAATCCGGCAAACTGACCCATAAAAAAACCGGCCGATTTCATCGACCGGATTTGGTGCCCAGAGTCGGAATCGAACCAACCACACGAGGATTTTCAGTCCACTGCT